>Ga0302325_10002348_pt1 | contig 46041 bp, 29 predicted proteins | sample Palsa_T0_2_FD_201948 | JGI IMG/M metagenome (GOLD analysis project Ga0302325, IMG submission 201948) | Peat permafrost microbial communities from Stordalen Mire near Abisko, Sweden - Palsa_T0_2 | ecosystem: Environmental > Terrestrial > Soil > Palsa > Peat permafrost | place: Sweden: Abisko...
GCAGCAGCAGTTCTTCATCCGGATAGTAGGGACGGTAGACTTTGCCCATAAAACATTATGAGCCGATTCCGTTTCGGAGCGCCAGAGAAAACTAGAGGGAAAGGCTATTTTTCGGACAGACTCCTAGCACCAGCAGCGAGCCAAATCCCACGGGCAGCACCACGAAGAAGAAGGTGAAGATGAAGAAAAACGCCAGGAAGACCGTCAAGAAGGAAACCTCCTCGACGGAACAAAAGCAGACGTAATTTCGTTTCCAGCGATGCGCGCGAAGAGCGTGCCGTCCCGCGCCGAGGACGTCGATAGCAGCGGGTGCCCGGTCGCCGGGTGGCGACCACAACTGTACAAGTCTCATTTACCAGCTCAGTTCCAATAAAGAGACAGCTTGGCGCGGGAGCGAAAACTCCAGCTTCGTTGCGCCAACTCGCACATCCACCCACCACGGAGAGTCCGCGAGATGCAACTGCCCGGACGCTTCCAGACTGGCATACTGCTCTGGTGCCGGGTGCTGCGGACGTCCCATCGCCTTCCACACCGTCCAGGCATTGCTGTGAGTCTCATCGATTCGATAGTGGCGCGCCAAAACTCGCGTAGCAGCGCTCGGGAGGCCCGCTATCTCCAACCGCACTTGAGCCTCGCCGGCCGGCACATCGTCGTCATGATAATTCCATATAAGGACGGAGATCCCCCGGGCCGAACGAACGGCGAGTGCATCTACGTCCGGATTGCCGCGGACGCCCTCGGCGAGCATGGTGTCGAGCGGCGTGCGGCCACTGCTTTCCGTCTTCACGCGATCGCCTCGCATCATTGCGGCCATGCGGAACACGTTCAGCACCGCCTTGTCGATGCCATTCGTCGCCAGCGTCCGAAGGCCATCGAAGTACGGCTGATCCTCGAACTCGAAGGCCCAGGTCAGCATGCCCTCGATGTTCGCATGCCGCCGGTCCGCCAGCTCGAAAATGTTTTTGATCATCGCCGCGGTATACGACGCGTACAGTGCGCCATTGCGATAGGCGTTTTGGGGATAAACGCGCGCCGAGCATGCCGCGCATCCTTCCGGGTCAGACTCGCTCAGCACGATTGGCAGGGTCTCGAACCTCGGAAAAGCGCGTACGATGGCAAATCCCTGGTCCACGTCTTCGGCATGCTTAGCGATACCCATGCGAACATGACCATCCACCACGGAGGGCCGGCCTTTGGCGTGATACGTGATGAAATCGAGCGGGGCGCCCGTTCCGCCTGTTGCGGAGTTGCCGCCGTGATCGCAGTGCTCCAGGAACTGGCGCAGGAACGCCCCAGCCTTCGCGCCAGACGGACCCGTGGTGGCCGGTCCGCCGACTCTCGCCGAGGGAAGCGCACGCTTCACCGCCGCAGCCGCGTAGTCGTACAGCTTGTCGTATTCTTCCGGAGTCCCGTGCCAATACGAGATATCGGGTTCGTTCCATACCTCCCAATACCATGACTGCACTTGCTCCTTCCCGTACTTCTCCACACTGTGCTTCGCCCACTGGTAGACCAACTCGCCCCATTTGCCGTAATCCTTGGGCGGGAAAGACCATCCGATGGAGTAATCCCGGTTCTCCGCGCCCGGAATCCAATTTGGGCGATACGGCTCCGGCTTCGACGAAAGCGCCTGCGGCATGAAGCCGATCTCGACAAACGGCTTAGCGCCCGCTTGCAAATACGTGCTGAAAATGCGATCCGCGATCGTCCAGTCGTACACCGGCCTTCCCGAGGCGTCTTCTGTATACGCATTCGTGGACCCCCACTTCAGCCCCGGCGTTCCGTCTCCCGTAGCCAGCATAAAATGGGTCCGAATGTACACCGGCCCTGCGCTCATCGCCGCTAACTCGCCCACGAGTTTTCGGCCATTTTTCGTGTATGTGTAGTTCGGTTCGTCGTAACCGAAATAGGCGTAGATTGGTTTGAACGGACCAACCGCCTCAGCCGCGTTCACACGAATAGTCACAGCGTTCTGGGCCGGGCACGAAACTGCGGCCAGCAGTAGCAATGGAATTGGTCGCATGTTTTTTGGAAGGAATGCCGTTACGCCTCACCTGACAAAGGGGCGCTGCACCCTCTCAGCCGAGCCATTGAGGATTCTGATAGGTGCCGTCGAATGTGTGAGTCGTCTTGTAGTGCTCGTACTTGCCGAGTTGCGCGGCTGGTGCGGTCTTCGCCAGAAGGGCTTCGATTTCGGCGGGCTTCATAGGCCGGAAACTCTGCGCGGCGCTCAACGCCTGGTCGAGTATCCGCATGGAGTCGCAGCCCGTAATCACGACGCTGGTTGGCAAGTTCATGGCATAGTGCAGGCATTCGACCGGTGAGGCGGTTTTGCTCTCCAGAATGATGTGGTCGCCCATCGGCTTCATCCCCAGCACGCCGATATCGTTCTTCACCAGCACCGGCAAGACGTTCTTTTCGAAGCTGTCGTAATGCGCGTCCATCACATTCAACGGCATCTGCACCGTGTCGAAGCGGAACTGATGGCTCTCCGCGGTCGCCAGCATCTTCAAATGGATGGCGGGACTCTTGTGGCCGGTAAAGCCGACATAGCGGATCTTCCCCGCTTTCCTGGCCTCAAGCGCCGCTTCCATGGCGCCGCCGGCCGCGAAAATGCGATCCGGATCGTCCATCCGGATGACCTCGTGAAACTGCAGGAGGTCGATATGACCGGTCTCGAGCCGGCGCAGCGACTCTTCAATCTGCCGCGTAGCCGTGTGCTTGTCGCGGCCATCGATTTTGGTCATCAGAAAAGCCCGCTGGCGATAGCCGTCGCGCAGCGCCTTACCCATGCGAACCTCGCTCTGCCCGCCGTTGTAGTCCCAGCAGTTGTCGAGAAAGTCGACGCCCCTGTCGATCGCCGCGCGCACGATGCGAATACTCTCCGCCTCTTCGAGGTCCGGCCGGACAAGGTGGTATCCGCCCAGCCCCACCATGGAAACCATTTCCCCAGTGTGGCCGAGTCTGCGGCGCGGAACTTCTCCCGCGGATTCCGCTCCTTTCGCAAACCTGGAGGCGCCGGCGAGCACCGAAGCGCCCGTGGCGATCTCCAGAAATTGTCTTCTCATGGTGTTGAACGTCATAGCGCTCTCCCCGGCATTAGGAAGCCGCCGGCAGTGCCGCGACTTGTTGCGCCCGCAAAACCTCGCCCAGCAGAAACACGTCAGTGAGCAGCGCACGCACATGCACCGAGGCGTTCAGGTTGTCAATCAATTGAGAACCGATCTCAGGCTGGGCCAGCACGAGTTCCAGGGCCGCCAACGAATCGCTCGCATCGCGCTCCAACACGTCCAGGAATGCCGGCCGGCCGTCCCCCATTGCCTCCGCACAGCTTTCCGCGAGCCCGCTCAGGGCGTTGACCGCGCGCGTCAGAAATTCCCGGACCTGTTTGCCTGACTCGCTGCCCATGTCACTTGTGAGACCCTGCGCGGCATATGCCAGCATGAACTCGTAACATTCCTCGATAGCCTCAAAGCGTCCCTCAATTTCCGCGGCCATAAATCATGCCTCCTTGTCCGCCCGGTTCGAGCCCGGCTGCGATACTTCCACGGCCCACCGCTGGGGGTCGTAGTGTTCCAGATAGAACTCGCGTCTCATCGTTCCGAAGACCATCGATTTGGTGATGTCCAGCTTTTCCGGACGAACCGCGAAGTATACGTGCACCATAACCAGTGCGATGAGTCCGATTCCCGCCAGTCCGTGAAGCACATACATCAGGCCCCACGTCATGTCGCTGAACAGATATGGATTGCGAGGGAAGAAGATGGTGTGGACGCGTGACATCATGAACACGCCGGTCCCGATTGCGGACAAGCCGGTGGCGACGATCGCGCCGTGGTAGAGCTTGTTCTCTAACGGGTACTTCGCGAACTTACGCGGCGGCGGCGCCGGGCGGCCCATGAATCGCCGGATTCTTCGCCACGCATCCACCATGTCGGCCCTGTCCGGCCAGATCGCCCAGAAGTCCAACCAAAACGAGGCGTGAATCACGTGAAAGACGATGGATACCGTAAGGACGCTGCCGGCGATCCAATGGTAAGTCACCCAATTGAACTGCACGCCAACCTTTGGTAGGAATGCCGTGAACAGCAGGGTAAACATCGAGGCTGCCATAATCCAGTGAAACAATCGCGCCGCCAGTGAATGCCGGGGAATCTGCCTGGGCAGTTCGGCGGCAAGCGCCGGCGAAACGCTACCCGCAAATTCTTCTGCGGGCGCGAAATAACGCACATAGATTGCATGCACGATAAGGAATAGCAGGCCCGCAATTCCGGCCACCCAAATCAGGAACCACGCCACGTGGATCGGAACGCTTTGCCCCCAAGGGCTCGTGGCCCATTCGGTAATCCGGTTTAGGATTCCCATTTTGCTTCCTCCACTCCGCCAATCGCCCGTTTCACCAGGTTTCTCATCAAGGGGATTTTATAGGCGTTGAACTGCAGGGGGATGGCTCCTTCCACGGCTAGTTTCCCCGCCATTTCGCCCGTTGCCGGCGTCGCAGACTTTCCGCGAACGGCGTCTTCCACCCCCTTCAATCGCAAAGGACGAGCGGCGGCGCCGTTCACCGCCAGGCGGATGCGCTGGATGGTATTGCCGGAAACTTGCATCGCGCAGGCCACGTTCATCAACGCAAAGTCCCACACGTTGCGGTCGCGCACTTTTTCGAAATAGAATCGCGCGCCCGCCCATGTGGGCGGAATGCGAATGGCGGTTAAAAGGTCGCCGGGCTTCAGTATGTGCAGGCGGGTGATGTCAATGTCAGGCCCGATGAAGTAGTCCTCGGCATCCAAGACTCTTTCACCTTTCGGCGTGCGCATGACGAATTTAGCGTCCAGCGCAATCAGCGCCGGAGCAGAGTCCGAAGGGTTCACCGCCACGCATCGCTCGGCGTCGAGGATCGCGTGCTCGCGGTTGCGGCCTTCCGGCGTGTCGGCATAGCAGATGTTGCCCCCAGCCCGGTAGCACGGCCAGCCGGCGCGATAATACCAGCATCGCGCGTCCTGCGATACGTTGCCGCCGATGGTGCCCTGGTTGCGAATTTGCGGTGACGCGATCAACTCCGCGGCTTCGGCCAGAAGACCGTACTTATCTCTGATAATGGGGTGTTTCACGATCTCCGTTAGCGTGGTCAACGCGCCGATTTCGAGGCCGTCGCCCGCCGGGCGAATGCCCCTCAGTTCCTCGATTCCGCTGAGGTCGACGAGTACCTTCGGCCGTTTGATTCGATCCTTGAGCCAGTCGAAGCTGTCGAGCCCACCGGCCATAATCCAGGCATCCGCTCCATACTGTTGCAGAAGACGCTGCGCGTCATTGACGGACCTCGGCTGCACCAGATCGAATGCGGGCATGACGTCTCGTATTACCGACATAAGTCCTCCCGAATTAAATGTGCGCCATCAACGGATGTTGCATCGGCCGGCCGGCTTCGAGCGAAGTCAAAATCGTGTCGGCGTTTACCGGCGCCCGCCGAAAGATCTCGTCGCCCAGGGCGTCCGATAGGGCATTCAAGATGGAGGCGCACCCGCCTCCGACAGGCGGCTCGCCGATACCGCGGGCGCCCACCGGAGTCTCAGGGTCCGGAATGTCGAGCGCCTCCCATTGCATGTCCACCGGCACATCCAGGATGGTCGGCGGCTTACTGTGGTGGAACCGCTTGGAGACCATCACGCCGTAGTGAGGATCGAACACCCACTTCTGGCCGATGGCGTGGCCGATGCCGAGCGTCGACCGCCCGAGAACTTGTCCGCCGAGCGCTCGCGGATGGATCACCGTACCGACGTCTGCGTACGCCAGAAAGTCCACGATGTAATACTTGCCGGTTTCTACATCCACTTCGATTTCGGCGAAGCTCGCCACGTAAGAATGCGTCATGCCATCCCGAGGGTATTTGTCCTTGGCGGCGGCCAGCAGCCCTTGCCCGGCCAGCGCCGCCACGGACGCTTTGGTCAATTTATGGACATCGTTTGGGACTTCATGGCCATCGTACTTCCCACCGAGTTCGATCGCGCGCTGGGCCGCCTGCGCGAGAGTCATACCGGCGGACCCCTTGCGAAAGACCCGTTCGTTCGCGACCGTATAGTCCTCGGGCCTGCCGCCAAGGCTCTTCGCCGCTATCTCCTGGAGCTTCTGCCTGGCATCCATCGCCGCGGCGTGCGCGGCCCGCGTCATCGCGTGCGTGGTCTGACTACCGCCGGACACGCACGTGAATGGAAAATTCTTCGACGTGTCGCCCCAGATCACCTCGCATTTCTCCCAAGGCACGCCCAGAACTTCCGCGCCGGCGCGGTGTACGTCAATCACCGATTCCGTTCCCAGATTTCCGATTCCGGACTGGAAGCGCACGCGGCCATCGGGCGTAATGACCAGAAGACCGTCAAAACCGATGGTGCCCCCGACGTAGCAGCTCAGCGACACACCAACACCGCGCACCTTGGTGCCGATTCGTTTGGGACTGCGCGCCACTTTCGCCGTCCAGTTGAATTTTTCCGCACCACGCTGGAGCGCTTGCTTGAGAAAGGCGCTGGTGGCGTGCTGCATTTGGCCGTTTATCAAAGGCCCGTATGGCGCTTTGCCTTCGGGACAGTTGATGTAACGGATCGCCACCTGGTCCAGTCCCAGCTTGCGCGCCGCCTTCGCGACGATGGGTTCGATGATCGAAATGCCTTGCATCCCGCCAGGCGCGCTCTGCGCGCTGCGCGGCGGTGTGTTCGTCAGCACGGTGACCCCGCGCCAGCGCATGGCTTGAGGCTGGTACAACAGCGAAACCATGCGTCCCGATGTCGGGGCGTCGCCCTGCGCGTCGTAAGGGCCGTTGTCCGAAATCACGAACATGTCGACGGCCAGGATGCGGCCCTCTTTTGAGAATCCGACCTTCATACGGCCCTGGAAGCCGGGCCGCGCGCGTCCGATGAAAGTCTCCTCTTCGCGGCTGATGCGCATCATCACGGGCGCATTGGCCTTTTTCGCGAGTAACGCCGGGATGATCATCGTGACTCCGCCGGTGATCTTGCTGCCGAATCCGCCGCCGGTGTATTCGCTGATGAAGACAACTTTCTGCGGATCTATGTTCAGCCACCGGGCGATCGCCGGGCGGGTTTGGGCAGTGCTCTGCGCCCCGGAGTGAACGTAGACTTTGCCGTTCTGCCAGTACGCCATCGCACTGCGCGGCTCCAATGTCTGGTGGCTGGTGTCTGGCGTGACGAACGTTTCGTCGAGCACCAAAGCGGCGTTCCGGAACCCCGCCGCAATGTCGCCATACGACCATTCATCCGGCGTCTTACCCATCGGCAATCGCCCGCGGTTGGCCTCCTCGAAGTCCGCATCAGTCCACTTCAGTTCAGTCACGGCGGGCGCCGTGGCGCCTGCCGGTCTCGCCCAGATGTTGCCGTCCGTTCGCGGATTCGGCCCGCCCGGCCGCAGCGTATCGAGCGGATCGACCACGAAGGGCAGCGGCTCGAAATCGATGTGGATTCTCTCGATCGCTTCAGCCGCGGTAAGCTCGTCGACGGCAGCCACCGCGAGAATCGGCTCGCCCTGATAAACCGGCTCCATGGTGAGTCCGCGCTCGCCCCACTTGCTCGCCTTGATCACCGTCCCGTTATCGGTGAGGGTGTCGGCCGGCGCCGGCAGATCGTCCGCCGTGAGAATCGCCCGCACGCCGGGCATCGCCAGAGCTTCCCGTGCGTCGATATGCTTCACCCGCGCATGCGGCAGCGGGCTGAGCAACAGCTTGCAGAACAGCATGCCTTCGGCGCGGAAGTCCTCGGCGTATTTCGACCGGCCCGTGACCTTGGCCAGCAGGTCGGCGGTCGCGTAGTTCTTGCCGATCAGCTTGTATTGCGGCCCGTATACACGCTCGTTGTTCGCTTCAGACATGGTTCGACCTCATGTTCCCGGCGCCGCGCATCATGGCGGTCAGGATCTTGTCGTAATCCTGGCAGCGGCACAGGTTTCCCGAAATGCCATGCGCCAGCTCCAACCTGGTGGGGTTTGGATTTGTCTTGAGGAAGCCCACCGTCGCCATGATAAAGCCGGACATACAGAAGGCACACTGGAATCCCTGTTCGTCGATGACGCCTTGCTGGACCGGATGCAGGCTTCCGTCTTCACTCGCGAGCCCCTCGATCGTCAGGACCTTCCGGCCGCGCACAGTGTGGGTCAGCACGGAGCATGAGTAGTGCGGCACATCATCGATCAGCACTGTACAGGCCCCGCATTCCGCGCGGTCGCATCCCAGCTTTGTTCCGGTAAGTCCCAGCTTATAACGCAGGGTCCACGCCAGCGTTTCCTGCTTCATCACATCGGCGCGGCGGACTTGTCCGTTGACGTTTAAGCTAATGAGCCGCTCGCCCGTGCCGCCGGCTCCGTGGACCGTGGAGCCGCGGAAGAGGTACCCCGCCGAGCAGACCGCCGCACCCCCGCCGATGACTCCCTGGATGAACCTGCGGCGGGAGACCGCTTTCGGTGTGTCGCCGAGAATCCTCAGATTTGAGTTGTCGGACATATCCTAAGATCTTAATCCTGCCTTGCGTCGCTTGCAACAGGTGAAACGCAGCGCGCAGCCTAATGCCGGCGGCCGGTTGCGACGCCAGCCGCCCGCTGTCCGTCGGCGCGCACGCCGCGAGACGCGATGACCACGCCCGAGCCTCCGGCGCCGGGCCTCTGCGCCGAGAACGATTTCTTTCCGTAAAATGGTTTTGAGGGTGATCATGTCTTCCCAATTCCTCTTGCATCACGTTGCGGCCGGTCTTTTTCTGGCGGCCGGCGCAGCTTTCGCCTCCGCTCCAAAGCCGCCGCTTCCGCCGCCATCCACCGATATTCCACTTGCCGCACACCCGGGAAAGGAAACTGCCGTCTTCGCCGGCGGCTGTTTTTGGGGCGTGCAGTCCGTGTTTCAACGCGTCAAGGGTGTTTTATCCACATCCGCCGGATACTCTGGCGGATCCGCGAAGACGGCCACCTATGAACAGGTGACCACCGAGACTACCGGCCATGCGGAATCGGTCGAGGTAGTCTACGATCCGTCACGCATCACGTATGGCCAGTTGTTGCGAATTTACTTCTCGGTCGCGCACGATCCGACCGAATTGAACAGACAGGGGCCAGACGTAGGCACGTCATACAGATCGGCGATTTTCTATACGAACGAGGAGCAGAAGCGGCTGGCGAATGCGTACATCGCGCAACTGGATCGGCAGAAAGTTTTTCCAAAAGCAATCGTGACCGAAGTGACGCCTCTCAAGGCGTTCTATCGCGCCGAGGACTATCATCAGGACTACGCTTACTACAATCCCAACAATCCATATATCCAGGTTTGCGATCGGCCGAAAATTGCCGCCTTGAAGCAGCAATTTCCGGAACTGTTTGTGGAGTACAAACCCAAGCGGTAAAACGCGCCGTTGCCCATTTCAAAATGTCCGACGACTGATGCTCCAGACGTATGCGGCAACTGCCGATGCCTGTTGGGTGGTGAGTTGTGTGCCGCCCATGGGCGGCATCGGGCTGCGATATTGCTTGGGTTGCGGCACACCGTCGGTAATCACTTTCAAGACTCCCGCAAGACTGCCGTCGCTCCACAACCATTTGCCGCTGGCCAGACTTGGGCCTAAAGGCGAACCCGTACCGTTCGCGCCATGGCAACCCGCGCAAGCCGCTCCGCCCACTTCCCCGTGGTAAATACGATCTCCAAGCGCAACCATGTCTCGCGTCGCTCCATCGGGAACGGGGACGCTCACAGCCGAACCCGCGTCTGCATTCGTTCCTTCGGGCGGGTTTGCCTTAGCCTCGACAATATCGCCGGCCGGAGCCGAGGCACTCGGACAAGGCGCGCCCCTGGCGTCGCCTGCGGCGCCGCCCTGATAGACGATCCGGTAAATACGTCCGCGAATGTCGTCGGATACATAGAGCGCCCCATCGGGTCCGACTGCCACGCCTGAGGGACGATGGGCGGCACCCTCCGGAGTCTTTACCGCTCCGGCGAAACCGTCCGCGAAGACTTCGCAACCTCCCGATGCGCGTGTGCCGGCGAGTGGCTGGAAGACAACGTTGTACCCGCCTTGCGCGTATGGCGCCCGATCCCATGAACCGTGGAAGGCGATGAAAACGCCATCACGATAGCGGGCCGGGAATTGTTTCTGGTCGTAGAGCGCCATCCCGTTCGGTCCCCAATGCGCTGGAAAAGCTGCGACAGGACCCGTCTTACTCGCGCAAACACCCACCTTCTTGCCTCCGTCGCCGCCATATTCCGGGGCAAGCACTAATTTTTTCCGCACGTCATCGTAGTAGCATTCGGGCCAGCCATAGTCTCCTCCGGACTTCAAAAGCAATAACTCTTCGGCCGGTAGAGTGGCCTCCTCGGAGGGTTTGTAGAGATCGGGCCAATTCGCATGCAGTTGATCCCGCCCATGCTGGGTGACGAAAATGCGCCCCGAGGAGTCGATGGCAAAACCTTCGCCATTGCGTATCCCAGTGGCGAAGCGGCCGGCTGGCGAAAATGTCTGGTTCGTTTTGTTGGCATCGTAACGCCATATGCCGCCACGAGTCTCCAGTTCGGTACAGGGGTTCGCGCCGGGTATGTTGGGCTGACGGTTTTTCGGCTGGCAGGAGTTGGTCGCGGTACCCACGTCGACATACATCGATCCTTCTTCACCGATGATGAAGGGATGCATCGGATGGTCGCCGCCAAGAGGTAATCCGGAAACGATGGTTTCCGGTGGATCGCGCGGAACAATCGCGCCCGCCGGCAGGGAATAGCGCACGATTCGGTCATTGACCTCCGCGTAAATCGATCCCTTGTAGATGCCGATTCCTGTTCCTCCTGCGCCCCCGGATTGAACCGTTTCGCCGAAGCGCTCAATTACGTCCGCCTTCCCCGTCCCTGACTTGTCTTGAAGAGCCACCAAAAAGCCCCCTTCATGCGGCTTGCCGGATCCGTAGTAATCCCCCGACCAAGTGTTGACGTAAACCACTCCGCTCGGCCAAACCGCCATGTGGCGGGCGTGACCAATGCCGTCGGCAAATACAGTCGCGCAGAAGCCGGCCGGCAACTTCAATCCGCTGTCGTCGTTCGAACAGGCTGCGCTCTTAGACTTCTGGGGAGGATTGAGCCGGTTTTGAGCCCACACCGAAGAAGCGGCGCCGGACAATGTCGCGAGCGCGATGATGACGAACAGGCCAAGTCTATATGAGTTGAATAATCGCATGGAACCCTCCGGAGATGGAATTGTGACTAGACGCGGGCATCCAGTGGCCGGCCTCCGCTCGAACCGCGAAGAATTGAAAACGATCAGCGCCGCTCGCCTCCCTCTTGCCGTCCTCGGACGGTGCGAATTCTTAACATCGTACCGCCATACGCGACACGTGGATATTGCCGCTCATTCTCGCGCGTTTTTGGGTGGAGTAATCCTTCAACACTTCTGGATGCGAGAAATGTCGCTCCGTAAGGCGCGGGAGATCAAGCCGGGGCACACCGCGGCCAGTAGGCCTGCTTGGGGCGATTCCAAAACGGCGCCAGCCTCCTGCTGGAGCCGCCCGGAATGAAAGAGACACATGGCCGCCCTGCTATCCTCGGATAGCACTCACTTCCTTACGGTTTCATGCCAGACTGTTAACGTGGAGCCGGGCCGAAGGCTGCCGCAGAGATTCGCCCGGCGCCGATAGAACAGAATTGCGGCTGGCGTCTCCTTGCGGCGGACCCGCGGCATATGCACGGTGAAGTCACATGTCATCGACTGCGCACGAGCCACCTTATACCCGGACAAGTCAACGAGCCGGCCAGATGTCTCGCGCCGATTGCTTTCGCGCATTAGGCGTGGACCCCGATGCTTCATGGGAGGCGATCCGGCAGGCCTACAAAGACCTTGTACGCGTATGGCACCCGGATCGATTTCAGTCCGATCCCCAGTTGCAAGACAGAGCCGAGCAGCAGCTTCAGAGGATTAACGAAGCGTACTTCGCGCTTAAGAATTCGGACACGTTTGGCGCACGCCAGCCGGAGCACGCGCCGGAGCCGAAGCCAGCGGGCCCCGCTCCGGCCGTCAACATCCGTCCGCGCCCGCGCGGCGGCCGTGATCGGTTTTCGTGGAATCTGCTATTCCGCTGGCCGATAAAGGCGGCTTGGGTGGGCTTGATTTGTGTGGCGACGCTGGTTATCGGCAGCTCGCTGGTGAACGCACTCCGGGTTCCCACCCTGGATTCTCTGCTTCAGAACGGCCCGCCCAGACCAGCGATACTGACGCCTTCGCTGTTTGTGAGTCCGCTGGGCGGCAGACCAGCCTCGGCTGACGATTTGTCGAGCTGGGCGCGCGGCGAGGTTACGGACCTCTGGACGTCGATCCGGGAGATCGGGGAGAGGCCGTCCGGGCGCCTAGCGCAGGCCCCGAACGGCGCGGTCCCGGAAAGTTACGATGCGGTACAGCCGCACCATCCGGACACCGGCACAGTTGCGCCAGGGACGCCGGTAAACGGGACCGAATTGCTGCGGACCCGGATGTTCGGGGGAAGCCAGTTGTGGGTTTCAAACCAGGCCAACCAGGACGCCGTCGCCACGCTGGTGGAGGACGACACGGCATCGCCGGTACGGGTTATCTATATTCAGGCGAAGAATAAGGTTTGCATTCGGCGCATCGCGCCGGGAGTGTACCATCTTCTGGCGGAGATGGGGGAGAATTGGGACCCAAATCGCGTCCGTTTTCAAACCAGGCGGCACGCGCTGGAAAGAAACGGGCCGTTTCAGTGCATCGATATGACGGCGGGGCACGTTACCTCCGGACAGTGCGTCGAGGTGAGTTCGGAGGAAGGCGCCACCAGACCCAAATACAATATCGTGCTGGGGACCCGCTGAAAAGAAGTCGATGCCGATATAAAAGGTAAAGTTACAGTGAATTTAAGGAGCATTAAGATGCAGACTAAGACACTCGCTCTCCGGATTTTGCCGCTGGCCGTGCTGTTGGGCGCGTTCAACCAGCTATGTGCGCAACCGAATTTCAGCGGCGAATGGAAGATGAACCCCGCAAAGAGCAACTTCGCTCCACTGCCGCAGCCGGACAAGATGGTCCGCAAGATCGCCCAGCACGATTCTCACTTAAAAATAAGGACCACCCAGTTTGGCCAGCAGCGCGAGATTGTCACCGACCTGGCATACACCACGGATGGCGCGCCGTGCAAGAATGTCATCCGCGGGCAGGAGTTTACTGGCAGCGCGCGGTGGGACGGCGACACCCTGCTGATTGACAGCAAACGTGAGGTGCAGGGGATGGAAATCGTACAGAGAGAGAGCTGGACTCTCTCTACGGATGGGCAAACCATCACGATAGCCAATCACGTCGAGACGCCGCAGGGCGCCTTCGACGTTACTATCGTTCTGGATAAGCAATAGCCCAGTTAGGCCGCGGCAGGAAGTCTCAAAGTGCGCCGTCGACTCCCTGCCGAAGCGCGCCCTCTGCGGGATACCTTTGGCATTCCGGATCATGCCTGGAGTCACGGGCATGATCGGACAACTCGTGCATATATCCGAGTCCCGCCGGCGCGCTGGCAGCGTGGAGCAGCGCAATGCGGTGCATGATGCGCTGCCTGTCTTCTTGCGGCGCCACAAAATCGCGCACCATGCTGGGGAAGGGAGCTACACCCGTTACTGTGGCCACCATGAAGTGGTTCACCTGTCCACTCTGGTAATCGAATACGAAACGGCCTTGGCCAAAACTCCGCAGCCGAACCTCGCCGCCCAATGGGACACCGTAGAGTTGCGGGGTTAACTCTCCGCCGTGAACCGGTTGCTCCACCATGCGACTGCCGTCGGGCAAGCCGATCGTGACATACTGGCCCAATCAGAACGCCGGCCTTTCGTCCGGGAGCAGCCGGAGCAGCTACAACTCGGAACTCAGGTCGTGCCTGAATGAAACCACCGCCCGGATATGCGTGGATTGCGTCACTCGCTTCCCCTCACCCACCTCGAACGTGGTGGACAGCAGAAGCCTGGGACTGTCGCCAGTCTCAGCCCTTCGTTTTGCGCGAGACGGGTTCCGATCAAACGGCTAACGGGCTAGAGAGTCCTGCTCATCACCCCCGGACAATCCTGTGACTCGAAAACGGCCGGGCTGGAATCCGCTATAATCTCCGCAGCTATGACCACTGTGCGTGTTCGCTCTTTCCCGGCTTTGGTGTTGGCGCTAGCTACGGCCGCGCCCGCGCAGACCACACTCGAAGTCACATCCAACCTCGGCACGCAGTTCTATTCGCTGGCCGACGAGAAGGGCGCAGTCCCAGCCGCGCAGAAGAACCTGGCCGCCGATCCCAAAGACCCCGGCCTGCTGCTCAAACTGGCGCAGGCGCAAATCTCCGTCTGGCAAGACCGGGAAGCGGTGGAAACCTTGACTCGGGCCCTGGCGATTTCGCCCCAGAATGCCGACCTCTTCATCGAGCGCGGCCACCGCGAGCTCCCGTTGCGCGAGTTTGCACGGGCGAGCGCCGATCTGAGCCGCGCCGCGGCTCTCAATCCCAAGAACATGGCGGCGTACTATCACCTCGGCCTCGCCCACTATTTCCTGGGCGAGTTTCCGCAGGCCGCCGACGCCTTCCGCCAGGCGGTGGAAACCGCGCCCAACACGGATGAGCGCATCAACTCCACCAACTGGTTGTATGCCGCGCTGCGGCGCGCCCAGCGAAGCGATGAGGCCGCGAAGGCCCTCGAAGCCGTCCCACCGGGAATGACCAACAAAGAGCCGCACACCAGGTTCTATCTCAACCTGGTGCGTTTCTTTCAAGGCCGCTTGAGCGAGTCTGAGGCGCTGCCGCCCGAGCCGCGGGCAGGCGACACCGATCCCGAAGTCGAACTGGCGTTCGATACAGTGGCATACGGCATCGGCAACTGGCACCTCTACAACGGCGATACCGCCAAAGCCCAGGATTACTTCCGCCGCATCCTGAAAGGGCACGTGTGGGTCACTTGGGGGTTCGTCGGGGCGGAAACGGATCTCCAACGGATCACTGCGCCATCCGATAGACAACCGTCTGCACCGTGATGCTGCCTCGCTCTTCCTCCGTGATACGGATCTCGGCGATTTTGGAGAGGACGCGGCTCAGGCTAGCCACATTTCCCGAAAAGAACGCTGGTGCGCCGTCGGAACCGTTCGCCCGGCCCGCGGATGAAGTGAAGTCGAGCGCCGCCATCACTCGCTCGTAACTCGCGCGTTCGCGAATATGTCGAAATCCGGCGGCATAGGTGAGCGCGCCGTTTGCCGGGCTTGTCCCGATCCGATCCAGCACGGCCGTGAGGAGTTGTACGTCGTTACCCAGAAACAGAAGCCGTCCGCTATGAGCGAACACCAGCGTTCCGAGGCCATCCAGGCGTTCCATTGGGTGCCGTCCCGCTGTTCCACTTACCCATCCTGCGCCGAGTTGGGATGTGGTCCACAGCTTTTCGGCAGCGCCGGTGAGGGATCGCGCGACCGAATCCCCATCCCAATCCGCGGCGCCCTGCAGGACGATTACCGCAGGCATCTGCACAAATGTTCCGGCGGCCGGCGAGCTCGATTGCACCAGCAGCAGAGCGCGCACGCCGGTCCTGTCGACCATGGCGCGCGTCACGGCTACGGAATCGGCGATGCCGGCGTCCGACGGCAGCGGTTGCTCGTCGATGCGCGTTTCCAGATCCGCTTCACTGCCTGCACGGCTGTCGGGCGAGACCGCCGAAGGAGCCTCGCGCCAGTCGCGCGCGGGCTGCGTGTGTGGTCCAATCAGCTTCTGCACAATGAGCCTGGCCACTTCGGAAGACTCGCCCACGCGGGACGCTTTATACACGCCGGCTTCGGGCGGAACCAGCGCCAGCAGGCCGGAGACCTCCGCGGAATCGCCGGCGGCGGGCGCAGGTTCCGGCGCGTCCGGCGCGCGCAGGAATAATCTGCTTTCCACAACATCGCCGCCCGTTCGTTTCACATCGGCAACCCCGGCCCAATACCGGCGGATCGCCGACGCGTTCCGCTGCACCCAGTACGAGCGAAAATAAACGCTCTTCCCCAGTGACTCCAGGTTCATCACCAGCCGCAATTCGCCGGAATCTTGCGCCGGGCCCGGGGGCTGCGCCGTGGAATCGCGATACCACCGGTCGGAAGCGACGCTGGGGTTTGAACCGCCGGCGAGCAACTCGAGCGCCTGTGCTACGAGATCGTCTCTAGTGGCGAGCAGAAGGTATCCTTTGGCGAATGCAAAGGCCACGGTTCGGTGGGATGCGGGATCGGTGCGCAGGTAGAAGGACACGCCGCCAGCCTGGCGCTGCTCAAACTTATCGCGGATGGCCCACAATTGACTCTTCGCGAGGCCGGCGTCGTCAATGCGGCTGATGTACAGGAACTCGACCTCATGAATTTCGTATAGCGCCAGCGCGGAATCCGTCCCGGCGATCTCGATGACGCTCTGCAGGCCGGGCATGAATCCCGCCGCCGCGGCGTATTGACCGTAGACTTCCCGCAGCTTGGTAAACAGGTTGGATCGCGAAAAGACGGCGTAGTTATCGCTTGCCAGCCAATCGGCTTTGACATTTGATGCATCCCACTCGCGCAGCAAGCGGCCGAAATCCGGCGCTTCCAGGTAGAGCAACGCGCCGCTGGGCATAAGAGTCGCCAGCTTCGGCGCTGGGGACGTCGTCTGAAGAAATACATATGTGGCGGCGGACAACAGCAATATGGCAACCAGCGCGGCTCTTCTCATGGGGCGCTCCTGGGTATTCGCGGACGCACTACCTGGTCCTGTTCGATTACATTCTTGACTACCGGCCGGCGCGCGGCGTTCTGTGCGCGGCGATTCTGTTCGGCGATGAGAGCGTCCAATTTCAGCGTGAGCGCGTCGCGCTGGGCGTCACTTTGATTTGGCGGCGGCCGCAAGGCGATCGCCTGGCGGAGATAACTCTGCGCCGTGTTCAGATCGTCGAGGCGCTCCGCGGCCGCGGCGAGCGACTCCGCAAGCGTCCCGCGCTCATCGCCGGTAAGCTGCGCTTGCGGCAAAACAGAGGCGGTCTCAGGCCGGTATGGAGAGTATCGACCGCGGCGAGTATAATAGGGTGCGCCGCCAAATCCCATCTGCGGTTGCTCTGGGGATTGATCGAGCGCCAGCGCCAGACTGTCGCGCCGAAGCGCGATAGCGGCGCGCATTGCGCCAAGGCGAACGCGCTGGCCGGTTGGTGCGATGGCCAGCGCCTCCAGCCACAATCCAAGCCTGACCTGGGGGTCGGAGGCTCCACGCGCCGCTTCGATGCGCGCCTCCACTTGATACGGTTTCGCGGCGGCATCGGGAGTGATGCCGGCCGAAGACAATAGCGCGAGTTCGGAGCCGGAAACACCCGCTATAGGATGCGGGGCGCTCATCCGAGCGGCTTCCGCGCGCAGTTCGTACAGCGCTTGCGAGTTGGTCACAGCGGCGGTGAGCAATCGCTCGCGCTCTGCGGACCCCGATGGTAAAGTGCGGGCCAGTTGCAGCCTGGCCTCCGAGTCCCAAGGCACGGCTTTGATCCGCCTCCGGATAAAATCCACGGCTTCCGCCGTTCTTCCGTATTTGCCGAGCAGCTCCGCCGCGGGTAGCAAGGTCTCGAATCCGTCGTCGACAATCAGGGCCATGCGGTTCAACAAGGCAACGGCCTGGGCGGTGTCGTTGCGCTGCAGCTTCACTTCGGCCAAGCCGAGGAAATTTGCCGCCACCAGGCTTCCGTTCCGGATTTCGCGATCATATAGGAATTCCAAGACCGTGCGCGCGCCATCCTCATCGCGATCGCTCCGAAGCGCGACCGCCGCACTTTGCAAAATCTCGCTCGCAGGGGCCGTCTCCGGATGGGAGCGATACCGCTCCAGAAGAGCATCCAGCGTTCCCGTGCGGGAAGCCAACCGGATCTCAAGGCTCCGATCGAGCCTTCTGGCGGCTTCAGGGCTAATCTGGGTAAACGCCGCGACGGCCCCCTTTACATCCCCTGCATCCAGAAGCCAGGAGGACAATTGCCAGCGCGCATCCGCAAGCATGGTTTCGGCCCATTGGCGGCTGTCGCCGAAAACAGATTCGATCTGCGTGGCGCGCAGCGCCACCAGATCGCGTTGCAGTGAAATCCGCTGCGCGTCCGTTAGATCGGGGCCACGCATGAGCGCATCCAGAATCGCCTCGGGATTGTTCATCGAACGCCCAAGGGCCACTAGCCACGCGGTTCCTTCGCCGGAGACGATCGACGCATGCGCGGCAGGCGCGATGAGTTCGTTTAGCCGATATTCCTTGTTGCGCTGGTAATAATCGCCGAGCAGATGCGCGATATCGCCGCGCAGTTCGCCCAGCGCATGGCGTTGGCCTATATCGGTGAAGGTTTCCGCTACGCGCGTCCAAAACGGTTCAGGTACCCGCACACCCCGGCTTTGAATCCGCAGAAAAGTCGCCAGCGCGGACTTCCAGCGGGAGATCGCTTCGGGCCGGCGGCCTTCGGACCAGAGCACGCAGGCGATGCGGTCGTGTGCATCGCCACGGTCCGCATCGAGTTCGAGTGCGCGTTCGAACTGCGTAATGGCTTTGGCTCCCTGGCCGGCCTCTGCGTACTCGTCGCCCAGCGCGATGTAAGCGCCGGGATTCCCAGGCGCGGCTTCGAGCGACGCAGGCAGCCAGGCTTCGGCGGCGGCGTTGTTGCCCGAGGCGAGATAGTCGCCGTAGCGTGCGCCGTAGTAGAACCAAACCGAGCCCACGATGACGGCATCCGGCTTGAGCGGCGCCTGCAGGCGTTCGCCGATGGTGCGCGTGTCCAGCGCCGTCTGGAAGGCCGCGTCGATAGCGGGTGAGCGGTCGTTGAAGTAATCGCCGGCAAGGGCAGTGTAAGCCTTGGTCCACACCGCAGGCAGCGCCGTCCCACGACCCCGCACGGCCGCGTACGCCAGTTCCGGGCGGTCGCCGGCGATGGCGAATTGAACGGCCCGGTTGCGAACTTCGGCGGCGCCGTTGCCGCGGGCGATCGCCAGCAACTCTTCCGGTTGCCGCGCGGCCATCAAGGCCAGATAGCGGTCCAGCAAGACGTCCGACAGAGCGTTTCGCGCCAGCGCCTTGCGCATGACGCGCACCTGGCTATCGACATCGCCCTCGGCGATGTATGCCTGCGCGGCCTCGATCCACGCGCTCGCCTCCGCTCGCCGTCCGGGGATTCTGGCGGCGTATTCTTCCAACTGGCGGCCTAGTTCGCCGTATAGCCCGCGTTGCGATTGGAGTGCTACGAAGCGTGTGTCGATCAGCGCGGTTTGCGCGTCCATCGATTCGCGCAGCCATCGGGATTCGAGATCCACCAACCCGGCGGATTGGGCGAGCGGCAGCAAAGTGGCATCCCGCTTCTTGAGCGAAGTGCCCGCGGATCGAGAGCTCAACGACTGCTCCAACCGCGTCTTCTCTTCCGGTGTGTAGGTTTCACCGATGATTCTGCCGGCCGCCTGCGTCACCTGCTGGTCCGTCGCGGCATCGGCGCCCAAGCGGGGGAGGATCGCATCCGTGCGGCGCGCGCGCGCCATGATGCGCGCGTAAATCACCGCATTGTTGGACTCTTTGAAAAGATCTCGGCCCGCCCGCTCTGCGCCCCGATCGGCGAAGGCCGCTGCATCGGGCAGAATATGCCAGGATTCCAACCGCTCGGCAATGGCAAAATCCGTATCGGCGGTTTCGGTGCGCGCGCCAATGATCGCGGTTTGCAGCGCGCTGACCGCTTCCGATGTTTGACCGGACCGGGCCCGCAATTCCGCCACCTTGATCATCCACTGGGGATCGCGATAGGCAAGTTCATAAAGCCGGCTGTAGGTCTTGATGGCATCGTTAAACCGCATCAGCCGCTCTTCCAAGCGGCCTTTCGCTTCGAGCACGTCCGCGCGATCCGGCCGCGCCTTGATGCCACGCTCGTAGTCCGCGATAGCCGCCGGATAGTCTTCGGTCGCGGTTTCGATACGCCCGAGCACAATAGGCCAGCGATAATCGAGCGGCGCCTCCGTAATGGTTTTGCGATAGAACGCCACCAGCCGGGCGGCCTGGCCATGCGCCACGGCGTAAGCCGCAGCTTCTTTGGTGAGTTGCTCGTCCTCGGGGTAGCTGTCGATAACCTCTATATACTGGTCCACGGCGCCGGCGGTGTCCTTCATGCGGTCGAGCGCGGGAATCAAGCTGCGCCGGATGGCGGCGATGCGCGCGATGCGTTCCGCCGGCGTCAATTGGGATTGTTTCAGGAGCCGGATGCTGGCGAGTTGGTAGTCGCTAAAACCGCGATCGTCTTTCGCCCGGAGGTACGTGTCCGCCATGGCGGTGAGGTACTCGGCGCTGAGCGGATCCGCCGAAAGCAGCCCGGTCAACAAGGCGCGGGCCCGATCGAACTGCCCCGCTTCCGTGGCGATGCGCGCCGATTCGAGGGTGAACTGGGCGGCCAGATCCGTGCGGGCGCGCTTCGCGGCATCCAGCAGGATATCGATGGCTTCCGCGGGTTGCTGGTTCCGTACATGAAAATCGACCGCGCCGCGCACCACTCCGAGAATCAGCGGATGATCGCGATAGAGGGTATCGACTACGCGCGACGCGCCTGCGACATCCTTTTTCGATTCGAGAAGCCGCGCGTTGGCCAGCGTGAGGCGCATCCGGTCGACGGGGTCGTTGGTGATAGCGGCCAGACGTTCGCTGGCGCGTTCTTCGATGTGCTCGAATCCCAGACGGCGGGCGGTCTCCTGCAGTTCAGTCAGCTCGGCGGACGATCTTTCCATTTCCACGCGCGCCTGCAGCAGCGTCTCGAGATCCGGCCGGCGCTGCTGGGCTTCCAAAACGGAGATGCGCAGCGCGATTGCCTGTCGGCCGGCCTGCGAGGAATGATCTGAGGCGATGGCGGCGGCCGTCGCCCGGTCTACCAGATCGCGTGTCTGCGGCCGGCTCAACAGGCGCAGCAAACGGTGGTCCGCGGCGCTCTCTCCGGCGAGCGCGCCGGCCACATACTCGCGCACGGCGCTGCGGTAATCCCGCTGGCCTTCGTAAATCGCGCCTGCCTGATAGGCGAACAACGCCGGATCGCCGAATTTCTTCCGCGCGGCGGCGATCCAGCGCAATGCGTCGTTGAAGCGGTAGTAGTCCCAATAAACGGTTGCCGCATCCAAATAGGCTTCCGGTTTGGCGGGCTGCGCCGCGGGCATGCGTTCCCAAAACGCGCGGGCCTGGCCGAACAGTTCTCGGTCGGCCAAAATGTCGCCCATCTTGGCGAGGATGCTCGGGTCTCGCGGGTTGGCGCGTTGCTCATAGTCAGCCATGGCCACCGCGATGTCCGTGTTGCGGCCGTCGTATGCGGCCAGCGACCGGTAGAGCGCGGAGGCCTTGGTGGTGAACTCGCGCCTGCCGGGATACGCAGATGCCAGGGCGCGTGCGGCCGGCGCCGCCGCTTCAAAATGGGAGAGCCACGCTTCGGCCTCCGCGGCAAATTGCACCGCCGCCGGATTCGAGGCGACAGCCTGGTCGAACTGCCCATTCGCGATACCAGGATTGGCGGCGCGGATCTCCGCCAGCTCGGGATAGAGCCGCCCTTGCCGCGAGAGCCCTTCAAACAACATCGACCGGAGCTGCGGGTCGTAGAACCAGTATTGCCGGAGCAAGCCCTCGGCTGCCGCCGCATCGAACGTCTCCCGGCGCGTATATGCGCCAAGCAGGTTATGTACGAAGGCCATGTCTTCGGGGAAGCGCGCGTGCGCGTACAGGTTCAACTGGCGGTAGAGCGCGGCATCCGGGTGCACCTGCGAAACGACGTCGGTGAAGTAAGTTTCGAGCTCCGTGCCGGAGAATACGGCGATCACCTCGCGGCTGATCTTTTCCAGAGCGCTGTATTCCTTGCCGCGCAAATACCAACGAGCCAGTTTGTGATACCAGGAGCGATCGGCGAACTTGGCAATCGCCTTCGCATAGACATCTTCGACCTCGCGCGTCGTGCCGTTCACCTCGAGGAAATCGGCGAGGCGTTCGTAGAGGCCGGGATCGTTGGGGTTCCGATCGATCTCGGCGCGATACACGCGCAGCGCGTCCAGCGGACGCTTCACATCCGCCAGGCGGGAAAGATATTTGTCGAGCACCTGGACGTATTCGCCGGAGCCGGGGCCGGTGGCGGCGGGGCTCGCCGTATCGGGGTTCTCGGGTTGATCGGCCGATGCCGAATTCGAACCGATCGGCACTCCCGCCGCCTTCACCGCCAATTCACGCAGCAATTGTTCGTATAGCGCAAACTCCTCGTTGGTCCGGTTCGCGCGCGCCAAGGCATCGGAAACCTGCATCGCCACGGAGACCCGCGCCGCGCCGGCTGGAAATGCGGCCAGATACTCACGTCCGGCGCGAATCACGCTGGCATCGTCGCCGTATGCGGCGTAAGCGGAAACCAGTCCGGCGCGCAAGCCGGCGCGGTATGCGGACCGCGGAAATTGCCGCTCCAGGAGAGCCGTCAACTGGGCCGCGGCGGCGCGGTGGAAATAGGCAACCGATTTTTCGTTCTGGCGCTGATACTCCCAGCGCGGCGCCGTCCCGTTCAGCAATAGCGAGAGAATGCCGTTCAGGAAGCCCGGCGACGGGTCCACCGTGGCAATGTCCTTGTAGAGGGAGAGATCGCCCGACCCGAACTGGATCGGCTGATCGGGGGCGGAGAGCAACAGATTGGCGAGACCATACAACCCGCGTTCGGCTTGCGCCCCGCCGACTGGCGGAACGCTGTACAGCGCGTAGTACAGGCGCGCAGCCTCGTTCACATCGGGCAGCCACTCGAATAGTTGAGCCAGAGTCTGCATTTGATCGGCCGTCCATGGCTGCCCGCCGGATTCCTTAGCGATGCGGTATTCGAGTAACGCGCGGCGCGCGGCGGGGATATTGTTCTGCGACCGGAAATAGTGGAACCGGCGCGCGGTGGCATCCAGGTCCGTAGGGTTTGCCGCCAGCGCGGTGCGCGCCCGCCCGGCAAACTCGCGCAGTTGTCCGGCCTGTTCCAGCAGCTTGAAATAGCCGGACCGCATGCCCTCCGGCCAGAGCGGCTGAAACGCCCGATCGTAGATCGCCAGGGCGGCGATGGTATTGCCGCGGCGTACTTCCAGATCCGCGCGCATCCTTACTGGCTCCAAGTTGTCGTGGAAGCTGCGGCCATAGCGGGCGATCTCGGCTTCGGCCGCGGCGAATTGACGATTGGCGGCGAGATATTCAATCAGCTCGCGCCAGGCGGCCGGCTTCTTGGGATAGCGCGTTACCCAGGCGCGGAACACAGGTTCTGCCACTGGCTCCGGAAGAGCTTCCTGCCGGGCTACTCCAGCCATGCGCTCGAACGCCCGCCAACCACGCTGCACGGTGGCGGGATTGAGCGGATCGTCTGGCGCGGCTGCCGCGGCAGTCAGAGCCGCCAATTCAGCGCGCGGGCGTATTCGGCGATGGTAGAAATCGGCCAATTCGATTTGGGCGGCGTAACGGTTGGTTGCGCGGCCGGCGTAAGCCTTCCAATCCGCTTCGGCGGCTGCAAAATCGAGCGCCACTTCGGCTTCCTGCGCCCGCAGCCGGTACAGCATGGAGTCGCCCGGCGCGCTGGAGATCAGCTTGGTCAGCGCCGGCCGGCTTTCCGCGGGCGGGAGCAGGATGGGCACCGTACCGCCCGGCATTGAGACGCTGCGGAACAGAGCGGCTATGGCCGACCCTGACGGGATGTGCTGCACCCACGGCTCAAGTTCCCCGCGAACCAGGAATGCGCCGCAGGCTAGCAGACACGCCGCGAGTGCGCAATGCCGCATACCGGGGAATTTGTGGGGCAGACCCCCCGGTCTGCGCGGGTCCCCCTGGACCCGCTTCTTCGGTCGCGACAGGCCGACGAGTGCGTCGGCCGCGGTCCAGGGGGACCGCCCCACGATACCCTCGGGCCTACCAGATTTCAAGCGCCACCTCCTGTGTGCCCACATTGTGCGCGATGTCCTCGGCGGTAACGTGAACGGTGTACTTCCCCGGCGGAAGATAGCCCGGCACCACCAGCTCTCCCATATTCGTCTTCGCGGCGCTACTCCAGAGGAGCGCCACGGGCATCGCCCCGTAAAGCCGCGCCGTGATGGTGCGCGCATTCCCGGAGGCTTGCGCGGAAATGCGCAAGGTTTCACCCGCGTGTACGCGCGGCTTTTCGAGGCGGGCGCGCAGCACCGGCGTCTTGCTGGCGATGACAAAGCTCTTCGATTCGCGGTAGACATGTCCATCGCGGTCCCTGAGGATCAGACGCACCTGGTACACGCCATCGGCCATTTCCACCGGCGCGAGGAAACGCGTCTGCCAGGTGTCTTCCTGCTTCAGGTAGCGCAGCGGCTTGGTGAGACCGAAGGGAAACAGCGCGATCACCGAGACGATGGATTCGTCGGCTTTCAGGCGCAGCACCGGGTCGCCCGGCCGGATCACACGGGGCCGCAACAGCGCGCGCGGCACGGCCAGGAAGGATGTATAGGGCGTCACGAACTTGTACTTCTTCGAGAGCCGGACAATCTCGTCGATGGTGGCGCGGTCCTCGCCTTCCCGCTCGATCTTGTCCAGCAGAGCGTCCACGCGAGCCTTGGCCCATGTGCGGGGCAGGTCGGGATGGTCCGCGCCGGCGGCCGGCAAGGGGGCCGTGCCGGAGAGGCGGAACGCGCGCCGATCGCGGATTCCCGTGACCGTAAAGGTGGCTTCCGGCGAAGGCGCCTTATACTGTCCCGCCCAGGTAGCCATCGATCCGGCGAAGTGCGTCTCTTCGAGTGGGTAGACCAAATCCACGTTCGACGCAGGCGTCACCGTCAGCGAGAGGTTCTTTACCGGCTCCCGGCCGATTTTGTCCAGAAAGGCGTTGAGCTTGAACTCGATGGGCTCAGTGGATCGTACCCAATCGAAATATCCGTTGTTGCCCGCCAGCATCCGCAGCAGCGGCAAATTGGCGTCGTCGCCGATGCCGAATACCAGCGTGTGCAGCCGCTGGGCCGGTGTGCGCTTGCTCCACTCCGCCGCATACCATGCCGCCAGCCTTCCGGTATTCACGCCGCCCTCCGTAGCTCCGCCATCGCTGATCAGCATGACGTAGGGTTCGCCCGCGGTGGTCTGGCCGAGCGCGGCCGTTAAGGCGCGTTTCAGATCGGTTCCACCGCGGATCCGGCTGTTCCGGATAAAGGCAAGAGCCTGCTCGATGTTCTCCGGAGTCGCCGCGCGCGGCTGCGGAGCGAACAGGTCGACCTCCGAGTTGAACAACAGCAGGTTGAACGAATCGGCGGGCCGCAAACGGCGCAGCGCAGTCTCGCAGGCGGCGAAGCTGCGCTCCAGTTTATCCCACTGCATCGAGAGCGAATTATCGAACAAGACGATGAGGGTGCGAGCCGCCTGGGCGGAATGCTGCTCAGCGACCACGGGCTGGGCAGTGGGAATGCGCAGAAGAGCCTGAGCCTGGAAGAATCCCAGTCCGGAAGAGGTGTCGCGCTCGGTGATGACGCGGACCGTATCCGCTTCCGCCGGGTCCAGAGCGTATCGCACGGCGAAATCCTCTTTCAGCTCCACGTTGTCGCCGAAGAATTCCGCATTCACGAACTGAGCAGTGCGCTCGCGTATCCGGAGAGGGTATTGCTTGGCGACTGCCTCGAAGTCCCGGATGGCGTCGGCGGAGCGGAGTTCGAACGTAATGGTGAGGTGCCCAGCGGTCTGGACGCCGTAGACATCGGGCTTCAGGGGCACCACCAACTCGGATCGATACCGTTCGACAGCTACGGGATGCTGATACTCCATCTCGATCCGCTTGGTGCCGAACCGCGGAATGGGCACAATGCGGGCGTTGAACTGCTGGCTGAGTTTAAACGGCCCGCCGGCCTCGTCGGCTGTGCGTTCGCCCATTTGCAGAAGCCCCGGATCGATGGTTTGGGCTTTGGCCTGTTCGTAGATCTCGTTGGCGCGGCGCCGCTCGAGAATGACGCCCGGTATGCGGGTCACATCGTCCCAGACCGCGAAGTCGGATACCGTGGCTTTCCCCGGCAGCGCGAATTGGTAGACACCCTCCTGAACGGTTCCGCTATGGTTCGCAAAGATCTGCCGCACGCGAATACGCGCGATGCCGTTATCGATGCGGATCTCCAGCGCCATCTCGTTGAGAGAGAAGATGGCGGGGTCGGGCTGCTGCCGGTCGGCCGGTATGAGCACGCCGGTATCGGCCGGCGCGCATACCGCGCCGCATGCAGCCAAGACCAGTGGCGCAAGCGGCAATCGCCAGCCTGTCGAGCGCCTCATCGCAGCGCTCCTTCCGCGATGCGCACCAGCCCGTTATCCGTGCCGACGTAAACATAGCCGTCACCGGCGGCTAATGCCGTGACATTCTTCGAAGGCAGTCCGATGGCCGTATGGGTCCAACGACCGGAGGCGCGGTCGAAGGCGAACAGGCCGCGGTCCAGGCTGCCCGCGTAAAGCTGCCCGCCGCTCACCGTCATGGCGTTCGGATTCACCACGAAACCTTCCTCAAGATCCGGAAAAGAATGCCATTCGCCCGACGCATCCAGCCGGAGCACTCCGGCGCCATACGTTCCGGCGAACCATTCGTCTCCCACCTGGGCCAGCGCGGTGATCCAGTTATGCTTCAGTCGCGAGTTGGCGGTGGTGTAGTTGGCGGCGACCGTGTCGTCATCCAGAACGGACAAGCCTCCCAGCGTCCCCGCTACGGTCTGGGCGCCGCGTGTGGCGACGGCATACACGTGATTGTTCACTAGCCCGTGAAAGGCGTATATGCTGCGCACGCCGGCGCGATCCACAAACGACAGGCCCGCCGGCGTGGCCACCACCATACCCGCTGTCGCGCCGACATCGCGGAAGGCGACATCGGTGACGTGATCGGAAAGAAAACCGTCTTTGCGGCCCATAACCTGGCGGGGCTGACCGCTGGAATCGAAGAGCACCAGGCCATTGGCCGTGGCCACGGCCGTGCGCGCGTGTTCCGCGTCCGCCACGATGCGATTGATGCAGAAAAGAGTGTCGTCTTCTCGATGCACCGCGCGTTCGAGACCCGCATCCAGCACGTCCAGGCCGCGATCGAAGTAGCCGATCCACAAGCGGCCGGCGCTCAGCGCGAGCGATGCCACGTGGCGATCGGCCATCAGAGAACTGCCCGCGGTGAGCACGGGCGGCCAGCGCTTGACTCCAGGATCGTAACGGTAGATGGCGCTCTCGCCTACCGCATACACGCCGCCCTCCAAGTTCTCCAAACGAACAATGGGAACCGGTGGCGCGTCGGTATCCATCGGAACCCGCGGCGCCGGCCGCGACTGCAATGGCACGTCAACGATGCCCTCGTCCTGTGTGCCGACGTGCAGAATACCGCCGCCGCATGCTAACGCACTGGCGAAGAAGCCATCGGCGAGAGTACGTCTGCGCAATCCGTCGCGAAACTCCACAACCCCCAGTGGCGTGCCCACGTAGGTTGCATCGTTTGCAACGGCCAGCGAAAGCACTTGCGGATCGGGCAACGCCGAAAGGAGTTCCTCCAATTTTCCGCCCCGATAGTGGAAAACGCCGCTGTCAAGAGTGCCGATCCAGATATTGCCGTCCTCGCCCGCGAGGGCGGTAATGTGTGCCATCGTGAGACGCGGGTGGAAGGGCGTCAGCCGCCGGCCGTCGAATACCAGCAGGCCCTTGCGTTCCGTGCCGAGCAGGATCCGCCCCGATCCCAACACCATTACGGAAGTGACAATTCGTAAACCCGAATCCGCGGGGAGTATCTGGCGAAAGCGCGCGCCATTGAAAGCCAACAATCCCTCGCCGCGCGTGGCGATGAAGACTTCCGGCTCCGCCGCACCGGCTGCGATCCCCACCGAAATGGAACCCAGTTCCGCCGGCGGCAATTCGATGCCCGCGCGATACGAACGGATGAGTGCGCCGTTTCGGTCGTACAAGAAGAGTCCCGCGCGCGCGCTGACCACGATCGTATCTTTATATGCCGCCAGATCGCGGAAGCCAGGGCTAGCCGCTATGGGTTCCACGCCTGCCGGTACGACGCGGTCCACGGGGATAACGCGGAACGGGAATTCCGATTGCGCGCGCATCCCGGCGGCGGCTTCTTCCTTGGCATGCGAAGCTTGCCAGAACGCCCACCCGATCGCCAGCGGGGGGATGCTTATCATGATGGCTAGAATCCCGCGCCACCGGCGGGACCGCAACGGCACTCGAAACATATCGATGTCAAACAGGATATTCGGAATCACTGCCCTCCGCCAGTCCACTGGCATTTCACATACCATGAACTAGCGGCGTGTTTTTGGGCGCTGCTAACAAGGAGGGGAGGTAGAGCCCGTGTCTCGACTTACACGAGTGTAGGTAGGTCTACACGGCCTAGCGGTTTGGCGCAGACTGGCGGATGCGGTAGAGGCTATTGGCCGACCGGATATAAACCGAATCGCCCGCCAGAGCCAGCGAAGCGAACACCTGCTCACCCAGTGAATTGGTGGCCAGGACTTCAAAATCCGGCCCGGCCTTCACAACGTACGTGTCGCCGTCGTTGCTGGTGATCATCAGCTTCCCATCGAAAGCCACGGGCGCGCCGGTGAATTCTCCGGGCTGCGGGAAGCGCTTTCCTTCGTACTTGACCTCGCCCGAGACGGCATCCAGGCAAGTCAACAGTCCCGCGCCGGTCATCACGTACAGATAATCGCCATAAAGGATCGGCGAGGGAATGTATCCGGTGCCCTTCTCGTACTTCCAGGCGACGCGTGGTTGGTCCTTGGCCGGGTCGAGGCGAATGGCCATGACGATCTTCTTCGGAAATCCGCTGGTAACGTACACCATGCCATGGCCGAATACCGGAGTGTGCACGGAATTGCTCTGGAGACCTTCCGTGCGCCAAAGCTCCTGGCCGTTGCGCGGATCGTAGGCCACTACGTCTTGCATGGACGGAACAATCAAGATTTGCCGTTTGCCGGATTCCACGATCACGGGCGTCGTCCAATTAACGACTTCCTTGCGCGGCGTTTTCCAGGCGATCTTGCCATCCGCGGTGGACACCGCGGCCAGGAAGGACGCGTCGCCGTCATCCTGATCGGCCAGAATCAGGATCTTGTCTTCGAACAGCACCGGCGAAACGCCCGTACCCACACCCAGCGTGGCGATTCCGCCCAGCGACATCTTCCACACCAGGTTGCCGTCGAAATCGTATTTGTAGAGGCCTTGCGATTCGAAGTAAGCGTAGACGTACTTGCCGTCGGTGACCGGGGTGGGAGAGGCGTAGGTATTAAATTTGTGGGTGTCGTCGAAAACGGCGCCTGCATAGGCGGTGCGCTCCCAAAGTTGCCGGCCGTCGCCCGCGTCGAAGCACAGGACCTTGAGCGTGTGCTTGTGAGTTCCGCCGACGCTATCGGGGTGGCGGAACGGTTGGCCCCCCATCGTATGCTTGACGGGCGCGGCGCCCGGTATTACTTCGCCTTCGATGTCCGTAGTGAGGAACACGCGATCGCCCCAAACCACCGGTGAAGCGTGGCCGCGTCCGGGCACAGCCGCCTTCCAGGCGACATTGTGGTCATGACTCCAAGCGGACGGGAGGTTCTTCTGCGTGGAGACGCCGTTGGAGGATGGGCCGCGCCATCCCGGCCAATCGTCCGGACCGGCGATGGAACAGGTGACGGCGGCGAGCGTCAAGAACGAAAGGAGTACGGAGCGCAGAGAGAACCCTCTTGGGCAAGTGTAGCAGGCGGGAGCTGGCCCTGGATTACATCACGGAGGTTCGGCCCACTATTCCCAATGGCCGGGAATGCCCCATTTCTTCTTCACGTCGCTGCCGAACTGGAAGCCTGGTCCGATCGAGAAGCGGACCGTGTTGCGGCCGTCCTTCAGCAGATCCGGGAACAGGTGATCGTGCACCAGGTCGGCTTGCACCACCAGGCTGAAGTGTTTGGTGACGTTGATCGCGACGCCGCCGCCGAATCCGTAGAATGCGGTCCATTCTTCCTCCATGCCGGAAGGCGCGACGGCGTTCACCACAAGCTGGGTGACGTGATCGGTGGGATGCGCGGTGGCGATCTCGTTGATGATTCCGCAGGAAGGCCGGATATAGGGAGTAAAGCGCTTGAAGCGGCGATAGGGAAACTCGGGACCCGCGGTGAAGGTCTGGGTTACCGAGCTGAACGGCAGGGCCGCGACATAATTGGCAGGCAGGAGGCCGTCGGCGATGAGCTCCGTGACCAGCGGACCGAACCGGTTCTGCAGCGCGGTGGTGGCCTGGCTTAGCCCGATTCTGGTATTGCCCGTTCCGCGGCTGTAGTCGAAGCCCAAGCTAATATGCCGCGACCAGCGCATCCCGGCCTGGACGTGAATGCCGGGTTCGAAGAGATTGATCTTGGGGCTATCCAGAAACATGAATCCGGTGTAGACCAGGAAGCGGCCGACATACGGTTGCTCGGCCGGTTGCTCCGCGGGCGATGGTTGCTGGGCGATAAGGCACGGGGCCATAAGGAGCAGCGAGGCGGTGAACGGAATCAGACGGGCAATGGGGCCATGAGGGTTAGTGGCGGACTTCTGTGGCATTTGATCTCGATTAATGCTGGTTTCAGACACTGGGTTTCAGACAGCGGATGAATAAAATGATAGGGTAGCATTCTCCGGAGGCTTGGAACCGGGCACTGGTACTAGAACGTCGCTACAGTCCGGCGCTCCGAAGTGGACGCGATAACTCAGAGATGCATCCAACGCAGGGGTGGAGCGAACCGCGAAAAGTCCGTGTCGGCCGTCACCCACTCACAGCCGCTTTCGATAGCGAGTGCGGCATGCACGGCGTCCGCGACCAGTTTCCCCCGCACGTTGGCGCTTTCGCAGAGCTGGCGAAAAATGCGCCAGTGGCGGGCTCCCGGCCTAACCACGGTGCACGTCGGGCGAGCCAAAAGCTCGTCGAGGAACCGGAAGGCTTGTCCGGCCGTCGACGGTGGATCGAACACGCGCGGGTTTGTCACAACTCTAACAAAGCCGTGCAGGACCAACTCTGAAAGGGCGAACGGCTCAGGTCCCGTGGCGCGATCGACAAGCCACGCAGCGTAGCGCTTGTGACCGGGCGATTCTTGCCGGTGGGCGTACACAAGGATGTTGACATCCGGCATCCACATATACGATCAGGGCCGGCTTCGGAACGAAGCCTCGTCCTCGGCCACAATCAGTGCGGAAGTGCGATCAAGATCCAGATTCGGGTTCACCAGCCTTCCTCGCACAGTGTGCAGGCGAAATGCCGGAACAGACGAAGCCGGCTTTCGCGAGAGAAGTTGACGCAAGACGTCTTGAAGCAGCTCGCTCAGAGTGATGCCACGCTCCGCGGCGAGTCGCTTGGCATTCTCGAGGAGCGGGTCCGGAAGCGAAATTGTTGTCCTCATGATGCGATGATAGCACGGGTATGCAACTGCATCAGGGAGCGATGCGGATGCATCAGGCTCCGGCGGGAATAGTGCCCGAAGGCGATTCGGGCGAAACGTAATGCTTTGTAACTCGGCCTAGGTGCGGAACGTCGTCACGTTTATGCGTACCTACTCCCTCCTGCCAGCGATAATGCTGATGTGCGGCACGGGATTCGCCCAGGCGCCGGACACCGTCATCCGGAGTTCCGTTCGTGAAGTGCTGCTGGACGTTGTGGTGCGCGATGCCCACGGCCGCCTCATCACCAATCTCAAGCCCGGCGAGGTCGCCGTATACGAAGACGGGGTTCGCCAGGACGTACGGTCTTTCAGGCTGGTGGCGGGCAGCGAAGTTCGCATCGAGGACGCGAAGCAAGCCGCCGAAGCACAGGCGCCCTGGACCAGGGCCGCTAAGTTAAACAGCGCCCGCCCATCATTCAATCCGCTGCGCACGGTGAACGTGGTTTGCCTCATCTTGAACGATCTGAACCCGGAGACGCGGGGCTTCGCGTTCGAATCGGCGCGCAAGTTTGTGAATGAGGAACTGCGCCCCAACACCTTCATTGGCGTGTTCAGTCTGGATGCCAGCGGTCTGCGGCCGGTCTTTCCTTTTTCGAACAATCGCGAACATTTGCTCAAGGCGGTGGAACTGGCAGCCGTCAACCAGCTTCCTTCAGTCAATCTGGGATCGGCGGCGTTGCTGAGCGGACTCAGTATGCAGACCACGGGCAGCATCGTGCCACCCGGCAGCGGGACGCAGAATGCCGACGGCTCCAGCCCCGCGGATCCGTTGGGCACGCGCGGCGACATGGGTTTCTCGGTCAACGCGGGGCTGCGCGAGATCGACGCGTTGATCGGCCTGGTCCGGCAACTCAGCCCGCTGCCCTTCCAGAAGACTGCTCTGCTCCTCAGTACCGGACTCACCCGGCCGCCCGATCAGTTGGAATACTGGGATTCGCTGATCCGTCAGGCCACTAAGGCCGGCGTCACTTTTTATGCGCTGGATGTCTGGGGACTGGGCGTTTGCCAGGATGCACCCAGTGGCAGTTGCCTGGCGGCACAGTCGGCGAGTGCGCCATCGGTCGCGATGATGAATTACGTGTCCGCGCTCAGCCAGCAACAGGGCCCAGCGAGCATCGCGTCGTCATCGTCCAACGCGACGCACGGCCCACCCGCCGTGTCGCCCGCGGCTGTAATGATGGAACTGGCGCACGAGGACGACTATGTGAAGTTCACCGTGTCGAGCGCCAACCGTCAGGAAGCCATTCGCGAATTGGCCGAACGCACCGGCGGATTCCTGATCGCGAACACCAACAATACGGACAAGCTTCTGGCGCACGTGATGGAGGAGGTGGATACGCATTATGAGATGGCGTATCCACCCAAATCGGAGCGCGAAGACGGGCACTTCCGGAAGATCGAAGTGAAGCTGGCGCGGGCCGGCTTGCGCGTGGAAACCCGCAGCGGTTATTTCGCCGTACCCGGCACGGGTGAGAATCCGGTGACTCCCGAAGAAATGGCCGGACTGAAAGCGCTTGACACGCAACCGCGGCCGCACGCCTTCGACTTCCTGTCGCGGGCGTACCGTTTTCGCGAAGCCGGCGGCAGGGCGCAGTATGCGATCGCCTTCGAGATGCCGATCTCCAATCTGACCGCGGCGCCCGGTCCGGTGGCGAAAACGCGCGCGTTACATGCTTCCTTGCTGGCGCTGGTGAAAGACGCGCAAGGGCAGATCGTAGACCGCGTGAGTAAAGATGTCCCATCGGTGGTATCCGACGATCGCCTGGCCGCCGTCCGGGTGGAACTCATGACCTACGAACACGCGGTGAACCTGCCGCCGGGGCATTACACGGTGGAGACGGCGGTGGTGGACCACGAAGGCAACCAGGCCAGCACGAGCGTTGTCGAAATCGACAATCGCGCGCAGCGGGGAGTGGGACTCAGCGACCTCGCGCTGGTGCGGCGGCTGGACCATCTCGGGCCGCCGCCGGACCCCGCGGACCCGTTCGAATACACGGGCAAGCGGGTGCTGCCCTTCGTAACGACTAATTTGTATGCCGGCGCGCTTCCGTTTGTCTATATGGTGATCTATCCGGAGCCGGGAAACCCGGCGAAGCCGGAGCTGCGCGTGCGATTGCTGAAGAACGGCCGTCTGCTCACCACGATCAATCCCGCGTTACCGTCGCCCGATGATTCCGGCAGCATCCCGATGGTGATCGAGCCGACCGGCAAGCCGGGCAGTTATGAAGTGAAAGCAACGGTCGTGCAAGGCGCCGGTTCGACGGAGCGCAGCCTCGCGTATACCGTCGCGGCGAAGTGACCGGGCGCCTGTTACATTATACTGACAGGCAAACATGCTTACATCCGGATTTCGCAAACAATTACTGTTGGTGACGTGTCTACTGCCGGCGGCCTGGGGCCAGCCGAAGTTGGATCTCGGCATCGTCTCGCGCATCAAGACCGAAGCCTACGATCATTCCAAGGTCATGGATCATCTGTCGTGGCTGAGCGACGTCTACGGTCCGCGGCTGACCGCCTCGCCCGAGTTCTTCCAGGCCGCCGACTGGGCCGCCGGCCGGCTGCGCGAGATGGGTCTCAGCAACGTGCATCTGGAGTCGTGGGGACCGTTCGGCCGAGCCTGGTCGGCCGAGCAGTGGTCGTTTGAAATGTTGGCGCCGCGCTACGCGCCGTTGAATGCCACGCCGCTGGCCTGGAGCGCCGGCACCAATGGCCCTATCACCGGCGAAACGATCCTGGCGCCGCTGCCGCGCACCCGCGATTTGAAAAAGGCGCGCGAGGAGTTCGCGGCCTATCGCAAGGAATGGACCGGCAAACTGCGCGGCAAGTTCGTGATGCTCCGGGACCCCAAGATTCCGGCCGAACAGAGCAAACCGCAATTCCGGCGTTATACGGATGCCGAGCTGGCGGATATTGCCAAGGCGTCGGAGCATACCGCGAAGATCGACGTGAAGCTGGCGGACTTGAAGTGGCCGGAGGATCCGGACGAACTCGGCAAGTTCTTTGCGAGCTTGCCGGATTCCGTGTTCGACGAGTTGTTCGATGCGGCAATCGAGATGGCGACGGAGAGGAACCGTTTTTTCCTGGACGAGGGCGTGCTGGGAATACTGATGCGCGACGACCGGTCGCACGACGGCACCACCAATGCCGAACAAGCGGGATCTCACAAGAGCGCCGATCCGCTGGCGCCGCCCACGTTCGTGATCACGGCGGAACAGTACAACCGCATGGCGCGCGTGATGGAGAAGAAGACGCCGGTGCGGGTGCGGATGTCACTGAAGGTGCGGGCTTCGGACACGGATGTGAACTCCGCCAACATCATTGGAGAAATCCCCGGCGGCAAGAAGGCGGACGAGGTGGTCATGATCGGGGCGCACTTCGATTCCTGGCATGCCGGAACGGGCGCGACCGACAACGGCGCCGGCAGCGCGGTGATGATCGAAGTGATGCGCATTTTGAAAACGCTGAACGTGAGTATGGACCGCACGGTGCGCATCGGGCTGTGGAGCGGCGAAGAAGAAGGCCTGTACGGTTCCGCGGCCTACGTAAAGCAGCACTTCGGCGATGCCAAAACCATGAAGCTCACGCCGGATCACGCCACGCTCTCCGGCTATTTCAACTTGGATAACGGCAGCGGCAAGATTCGCGGCGTCTATTTGCAGGGGAACGATGCCATGCGTCCGCTATTTGAAACCTGGCTGGCGCCGTTCCGCGACGAGGGCGCGACCACGATCACCATCAAAGACACCGGCGGCACGGATCATCAATCGTTCGATGCGGTGGGTCTGCCCGGGTTCCAGTTCATTCAGGACCCGCTGGATTATGGCAGCGTCACGCACCATTCCAGCATGGACACATACGATCATGCGGTGGCGTCCGATTTGATGGAGGCTTCGGCGGTGATCGCGGCGGTGGTGTACCAGGCGGCTAACAGCCCGGATATGCTGCCGCGCAAGGAGCTGCCGAAAGCGCGCGAGTAGCGCAAACGTCGGCACGAGTGCGTGCGCTACGGCGTGACCGTAACTTTCTTGCCGGAATATTGCACGACTTTGTCCGGCTGGGAGGTCTGGCCGATTCCCACACCGTGGCCTTCGCCTGTGAAAACGATGCGGAACGTGCGCGTCTCCAGCATGCCCGGGAACTGTCCCTGGCGCTCGCCGATGGTCAGGCTGCGGGCCGCCTCGTCCCAATGGATAGGGATGGTGGCGTACACGCCTTTTTCGTAATCGTAATTATCGTTCTCGTCTTCGTAAAGCGTGAAATTGCCGTCGGCGCCGCGATACACGCGCAACTCGATGGGGTCCGCGGGCTTTTCGGCGGCATCCGAGTCAGGCGATCTCCCCTCCGGCGGTGGTGATCGCGGGGGGCCCCATCGCGATGATGCGGGAGGTGCAACGCCTCAAATGGGTTCTCAATCCACTCGACCATCGTACGAATGCTATACTCAATTCGGACCGGAGGCCAAATGATCGCTAAGCCTCGCCTCGGGATCCCAAGGAGGCTGCTCATTGCAGTCTGCTGCGCCTTGCTGCCTGCCCGCGCGCAAGCCCCGGCGGAGGTTCGCATCCGCACCGGAGCTTGGGTTCCGCCGAGCCTGGTAATCTCCACGAGTGCCAACCTGGTGGAACTCGCCGCAACCGTGCGTGACCGGCACGGCCATCTGGCCAGCGGTTTGCACGCGGCCGATTTCGAGGTGCTCGACAACAATCAGCCGCGCAACATCACGTTTTTCGCGGAGCAAGGGACGCAGCCGGCCGGCGTCGCGCCCGCCGCGGGGGCCAAGCCGACCGCGGCCGCCTCGCCCCAGGCACCTCCACCTGCGCGATCGATAGCACTGTTTTTCGATGACGCGCACGCTTCGATGCTGGGCGTGCGCATGTCCGCCGAGGCGGCCGAACAGTTGGCCGCGAACTCACTGCCGCCGGGCGACATGGTCGGGATTTTCACCGCTTCGGGAACCGTTGAGTTGGATTTCACCACTGACCGCAAGCTCCTCCTCGCACAGCTTAGACGCCTGCAGCCCCATCCGCCAGAGGGCGTACACGCCGCCACCGAATGCCCCACGCTCGGCCCGTCTGAGGCATACATCATCGTCCGGCACCTGGACATCGCCATTGAGGACAAGGCTGTAGATGAAGTGATGGGATGCACCTGTCCCGGTCAGTCAGCGGGATGCCGCATCGAGGCGCGAGGGGTGGTCGAGAGCGCCGCCGCGAACGTGTGGCAGCAGTATGAGTATCAATCCACCGGCACGTTGGACGCGCTCAGCATGGTAGTGCGACACCTGGCGGCGGCGCCGGGCCAGCGCGTTCTGGTGGTGTTCTCTCCCGGCTTCCCAACCGGCGGGATGGAGGAGCGGACCAGCGCCCTGACGGACGTTGCGCTGCGCGCCAACATCAGGATCAGCGCGGTGAATTCGGAGGGCCTGGCGACCGACCGCATTGAGGCGCGCAAGCTGTTCCTGCTCGCCGAGTTTATGGCTGCAGCCTCCAAATCCACTGGCGGGCAATACATGCATAACACAAACGATTGGGCAGGCAGTCTGCGGGCAGTGCTGGCGGCTCCCGAGGTTTCCTACACTCTGGGCTTCTCGCCGCCAGGGGATCCAGATGGCAAGTACCACCTGTTGAAGACGCGCATTCGCGGAAACCGGGGGTACAGCGTGGAATCGCGGCCCGGCTACTACGCCGCGGCAGCGGCCGGCAAGCGCGAGACGGCGCAGCAGCGAATTGACCGCGCTGCAATGTCTGTCGACGAGCTGAAAGATTTGCCGGCCACCCTACAGCTACAGTATGAGTCGAGGATCGGGGACCAAAGGGTCCTCCAGGTCACAGTCGCAGTGGGTGCCGCCGGCCTGCGGTTCCCCGAAAAAGAGGGCGGCCGCGTGCAGGAGCTGACGTTTTTGACGGTGCTCGAAGACGCGTAGGGGAACTTCGTCGCTGGGAAGCAGTCCGTGATGGACCTAGTCCTGACACCCGCCAGCCTCGCACGGATGCAAGAGAAAGGCATCCGGGCGACCACTTCGTTTCCCGTCGCGCGACAAGGCTCCTACCGAGTGCGGGTGGTGGTCCGCGAGGCGGTCCAGGGCCGCATTTGGGCCTCCACAGCTCCTGTCGAGATCCGTTAGAGGGGCCGGGCCGCGAGCGTGCCCGACGCGCAAACAGTTTGTTCCACTTCAGGCCCCAAGGTGTCCATCCGCCCGTCGGTTCCGCCGCTCGCGGGCGGCTGTCGCGACAAGCCAAACCGACTTCGGCGGTGATCGCGGGGGTGGTGTACCAGGCGGCTAACAGCCCGGATATGCTGCCGCGCAAGGAGCTGCCGAAAGCGCGCGAGTAGCGCAAACGTCGGCACGAGTGCGTGCGCTACGGCGTGACCGTAACTTTCTTGCCGGAATATTGCACGACTTGGTCCGGCTGGGCGGTCTGACCGATTCCCACACCGTGGCCTTCGCCCGCGAAAACGATACGGAACGTGCGCGTCTGCAGCATGCCCGGAAACTGTCCCTTGCGCTCGCCGATAGTCAGGCTGCGGGCCGCCTCGTCCCAATGGATGGGGATGGTGGCGTACGCGCCCTTTTCGTAATCGTAATTATCGTTCTCGTCTTCGTAGAGGGTGAAATTGCCGTCGGCGCCGCGATACACGCGCAACTCGATGGGGTCCGCGGGCTTTTCGGCGGCATACTCGACATCCGGCCCCATGGGAATGATGGAGCCCGCGCGAACATATAGCGGCAAGCGGTCGAGCGTGGCCGGCGCGTCAATGGATTGCCCGCCATCCGCGGCGTGTCCGGTCCAAAAGTCGTACCATTTGGTCTTCGGCAGATACAAGTGACGAGTCGTCGCGCCCGGCTCGGTGACCGGATTCACCAGTATCGCCGGTCCAAACAGAAACTGATCGCCGATGTTTTGGGCCCGGACATCCGACCGGAAGTCCATCACCAGCGGGCGCATGGGCGTGTAGCTCTGGTTGGTCGTCATCCAGGCGACGGAATAAATGTAAGGCATCAATTCGTAGCGCAGGCGGTCGAACTTGGTCAGGATCGACTGGGCGTCCGGTCCATAAGACCATAACTCGTTCTGGTTGGTGGTACGGGTTCCGTGAACGCGGAAGATGGGACAGAACGTGCCGTACTGAAACCATCGCACGAATAGCTCCCGGTAAGCCGGGTCATTCGGGTTGCCGATAAAGAATCCGCCGATGTCCGTGGTCCAGTATGGAATGCCGGACAAAGCGAAATTCAGCCCGGCGGGTATCTGGCGCCTGTAGGTTTCGAAGTCGGAGAGAATATCGCCCGACCAAGCGGTCACCGCATTGCGTTGCGCGCCCGCGAAGGCCGAGCGCGAGAGGATGAACACCCGCTTGCGGTCGCTGGCCCTGCGCTGCCCGTCGTAAACCGACGCGGTAGTCATCAGCGGAAAGATGTTGGCATAGCGCGCGCCGCTGCCGATGGCCAGTTTGTTGTTCAGCATCAGATTTTCTTCGCGGCCCTCGGTTTCCGGTTCGGTGGTGTCGAGCCACCAGGCATCCGCGCCGATTTGGAACAGCGACTTATCCATCAGGTTCCAATAGTAGGCGCGAGCGTCCGGGTTGGTGGCGTCGTATACGGCCATGCCCGCGGGATGGTACGCGCGCGTCTTGGTGCGATCGATGAAATAGCCGCGTTTGTCCATGTCGGCGTAGGTTACGGTTCCGGGATCGAAGTATGGCCACACCGAGATCATCAGGTGGAAATTATTGCGATGCAGGTCGTCGATCATGCCCTTGGCATCGGGATAATTCTTGTTGAATACGAACTCGCCTTTGGTGGTCCACCAGAACCAGTCCTGTACGATGTTATCTACCGGGATACGCAACTCGCGGTATTTGTGCGCCACGCCGAGGATTTCCTGTTGCGATTGATACTTGTTCTTGCATTGCCAGAAACCATAAGCCCACTTACCGAACATGGGAGCCGCGCCGGTAAGGTCGCGGTATCCGGCCACGATCTTGTCGAAGTCCGGGCCGTAGAGGAAGTAGTAGTCGATGGTATCGGCCACCTCCGAGCTGATATACAACGAATGCACGAAGCGGTTGTTGAACCGGCATCGGGAAGCATTGTTCCAGAACAGGCCGTAACCATTGCTCGAGACCAGCAAAGGCACAGCGATGCTGGTGTTGTCCTGAGACACATCCACCGACTCGCCGCGATAATTCCATACGCCCGCCTGGTGCTGGCCCAGTCCGTAGAAAGCCTCTTCGGAGCCGTAGATGGAAATATTATCTTCCGCGCGATAGGTGTTCTCGCCGTTGACCGTGGCCGGGGTCATGGTCTTGGGGCCTTCGGTCACCAGCTTCTTGCCGGACAGGTCGCTGTAGGAGATGACGCCGTCTCGGCGGCTGACAGTCACCTTCAATCGCGGAGTTGCGAGTACGATTTCCGCGCCGGTCGAATCCATCTTCCACGGCGGCGCGGGCCAGTTGGTTTTGGTGACCACATATTCGGTCTGCTTCGGAAACGTAGCGGTGGGTGAATACAAAACGTGGATGATCGAATCGGTGGCAACCTCGATGCGCATGACGCCGGATTGCATGGTCAGTTGCACGCCATTGGGCTGCTGTTGAACGCCGGTGACAGGGTTCGGCGGGATCCACTGGGCTGGCAGGCCGGCGGCCAGCGCCAGCGCGAGGAACGCTTTTCGCATAAACCGGATGGTATCAGACATCTTGTGGGGCGGCCAATCATGGCTGCAGCCGCCTTTTAGGCGGCCAGAGCCGGCTGAAAGCCGGCTGCGGGCAGGATTGCCCGCCCTCCGAGGTCACTGTTTGCTAGCCCTCTCCTTTTCTTTGGCCTTCGCGTGAGCCAGTAGTTGTTCGTCTTCGGCGGTCAGGTGGTCCATGTCGAAGGTTTTGAGCTGCTGCAATTCCTCAAGGGCGGACAGGTGTTGTTCGCGGGCTTCGGCGACGGCGGGCGGCACGGGGCAGGATTGCAGTCCTGTTTGGCGACGGGCAGGGGGTTTACACCGGAGTTTTGTGTAAATGTGTAAGATTTTGTAAAGTCAGTTGGACCGGCCGCTGATTCTGAAGGGGGTGGGGGTTCCGGATCGGCTGATGCGGGGTCCCCGGCCGCGGGGTCTTGCAGACAGGGGAGGCTATCGTAGTCATGTTCAATGAGAACCGAGTCAAAGAGCTTTTCCCGACCCGGTTCGGGCACTGGCTCAGGCATACACCAGCCGGTCTTGGGCTGGGGACGCTGTAGGATGAACATGGCGGCTCGCAGCAGGACGCCGGAGGGCGTGGCGGGGTTGTCGAGGATGGCCGTGACGCTTTCGAGGGCGCGATCGCTCAGATACTGGAGGTCGTCGCGGCGGGAGAGGACGAATTCGGCGCGGGCTTGCTGGACGGCCGCGGCGAAATCCTTACGGGTCTTGATCCAGGTATAGATGGTGACGCGGCTGACTTCGAATTCCTCGGCTGCGCCGCTGATGGTGGAGCCGGATCCGAGGGCGTCAGCTACGCTCTGTTGGACCTGCGAGAGGGAAGGCGATCCGGATTTGGCGTGGCGTGGCATACTCGACCATGACAGTAGCATGGGAGTTAGCGGGGCGGCGGGTGTTGTGGGGCGGTGTTACTTTGTTTTCAGTGGGATATGGGATTTCTAGATTGGTGACCGTCAAAAAAAACACTCGCCCTAGTTTAACTAAGCGCTTATGGAGGAGACCGCGGGCAGAATTGCCCGCCCTCCAGCTACACTGCGCGGCGTCTGGGCGCGAACGACCGCACCCGTCGCTGCTGCGGACGGGGCGACGCGAAGGGAAACTCAACCACCGGAGCCGCGATCTTCTGCTCGCGCCCGACGTCCGGCGAAACCTGGCGGCGCTCGAGGCGGGTAGCCAGGATGCGCTCGATGTGCGCGATATCCGCGCGCTCGCCGCGGGTGGCGAAGGTCGAAGCGGTTCCGCCTGCGCCCGCGCGTCCGGTGCGGCCGACGCGGTGAATGAAGTCCTCTGGAACTTGCGGAAGATCGTAGTTCACCACGTGCGAGATGCCTTCCACATGAATGCCGCGCGCCGCGATATCGGTCGCCACCAGCACGCGATAGTAGCCGTCCTGAAATCCGCGCAGCGCCTGCGTGCGCTGGTTTTGGCTGCGGTTGCCATGGATGGTGGCGGTCTTCACGCCGTCGCGCGAGAGCTTCTTCGCGAGCCGGTCCGCGCCGTGCTTGGTGCGGGCGAAGACCAGAAACGACCCCTGCTCGTCGCGCAGCATCATTTGCAGCAGACCCAGCTTGCGGTCCGCCTCGACCTCATAGAGATGCAGATCGATCTTATCGACCGGCTTGGTCGTCGAGCCGACCTCCACGCGCACGGCGTTGCGGACATGCGTTTCCACCAGGTGTTTGACCGAGCTTTCGATGGTGGCCGAGAAGAACAGCGTCTGGCGCTCGGCGGGAATCACGGCCATGATGCGCGTGATGGTCGGCAGGAAACCCATGTCGAGCATGCGGTCGGCCTCATCCAGCACCAGGATACGCACGTTGCCCAGCGCGATCAGGCCGCGGCTGAGAAAATCGTACAGCCGGCCGGGAGTGGCGATGATGACTTGCACGCCCTTGCGAATGGACTGCAACTGCGATCCTTCGCCGACGCCGCCGATCACGACGGCGGATCGAATCGGGCTGCCCGCGGCCATTTTGACGAAGGTCTCATGGCTTTGCAGCGCGAGTTCGCGCGTGGGGCTGAGTATGACAGCCCGGACTCCGGAACGCGACGGTTCTTTGGCGAGGATGTCGATCATGGGAAGGACAAACGCGAGCGTTTTGCCGGTCCCGGTTTGCGCCGTGGCAACCACGTCGCGTCCGGCCAGGGCAGGCTCGATGGCCTGCGCCTGCACGGGGGTTGGCTCTTTAAAGCCGTTCTTTGCTAGATTGCTCTTCAAGAGAGCGGAAAGGGGAAATTCAGAGAAACTTTTCATTTTTGAGTTTTGCGGAGGAGAATCGACGAGCCGACTACCAAACGGAGGGAGAGGGGTTGTGGATCAACTTCCTGTAGGTCTTAGTGTAGCACAAGCAAAGGCCACCCTGCCGACACCCGGCCCGTCATGCCGTCGACGTCGCGCCCCTCTCCCCCCCGACCCGCTTTTACGCCGGTTCGAACGGCGGTCGACGCTGAGGCGGCGAGCTTCTCTTCGTACCGCAGCCGCCCGCTGGATCTCCGTCCCGGGCAAATTGGTGAGCCTCGGAAAATGAGCGAACACCCGCCGCCACGCACTCCCAGGTTGCCGCGAGCGCTATGCCGTCTACTGCTTGGTCAATTGGACGGTGTAAATGTCCCATGTCCCAGACATGTTGGTGCCCGAGACCGTCAGATTCATGACGTCGTCTGATGTAGGGTCATAGACCAAACCGCCACCGGCCGTGGGCTCCCAACACGGGCACGAAAGCACAACGTCAGAACCGTTCACAGTGGCGGAGGGGAAAACTTCGTAGAGACATCCGAGGCCGGCGCAGCCGCTATACAGGGTTGCCGAGATTGCGCCGTCTTGGAGCGGACCGAATACCAGCGTGATCTGCACGGTGCTAATTGGATATGGGAAATAATTCCATACGGCGTATCCCACCCACGTAGTGTTGGCGAGATCTTCCCCTGTAACCGTTACGCTAGCCGTGGCCTGCTTGCCGGAAGTTGTCTCGGTTACGGTAATGATAGCGTTCCCCGCTGCGACGCCGAGTACAGCACCGGCCGCCGAGACGGTCGCCACAGCAGGGGCACTGGAACTCCAAGTGAAATGGGCGGGCGGGCTTGGGATGGTGGCGCCGTTTGCGCCCAGAGCGGTCGCGATAAGGTTGACGGCTTGGCCCACGGTCAACGATGCCGTCGTGGGTGTAATTGACACGCTCGTTACGGGGTTGCCAACGGTGATCGTGACGGACGCACTCTTCATCGATGTCGTCTCGGTCACGGTGACGGTGGCGCTCCCTGCGGCGACGCCGAGTACAGCACCGGCCGCTGAGACGGTTGCCACATTGGGGGCACTGGAACTCCAAGAGAAATGGGCGGGCGGACTTGGGATGATGCCCCCGTTTGCGCCGAGAGCAGTCGCGGTAAGGTTGACGGTTTGGCCCACGGCCAGCGATGTCGTCGCGGCCGCAATTAATACGCTCGTTATGGGGTTGCCAACGCTGACCGTAACGGACGCACTCTTCGTCGACGTTATTTCTGTCACGGTGATGAGGGCCGTACCCGCGGCTTGGCCCGTTACGTTCCCCAGGGCCTGACCGGCCACCGCGATGCCCGTTACGGTGGCCACGCCTGTGTCACTTGACGTCCACTGGAACTGCGCCGAGGCTGGTATTTGTATCGGGTTACCGTTTACGTCGAAAGCGTTCACGCCGAGCGTTATCGTCTGACCAACGCCCACGGACGGGCTCGACGGCGAAATCGTGATCGTTGCGATGGCTGGGGGCGTCACAGTGACTGTGACGCTGGCGGGTATCCCGGATTTAGTGTCAGTGACCGTAATTTGGTCCGTTCCTGCGAAAACGCCCGTCACTATGCCGGTGTTCTCACCAACGGTTGCATTGGAGCTGTACGAGGTCCACACGAGACCGGCTGGGTTGAGCGGCACTGGATTTTGGTTCGCATCGAACGCCGTGGCGCTTAGTGTGATCGTCTGGCCTACCGCGACGGAGGGTGCCGAGGGTGCTATAACAATACTCGCTATCTTAGCGTCGACCGTTACCTGCAATTGCGCCTGAAGCGATGGGCCAGCCTTGTTGGCCGTGAGGAGCTTCTCAGGTGTCACGGCCAGCACGATTGTAGTATAGCTGGGGGCCGTCGGCGAGAGGCCCTGCACCGTGCTGCCTGGGGCACCGCATGCGAGTTGAATCGAGGCGGCGTCGGTATTCGTCGCGGTCAACGAAGCTCCCCCAAGCTCGACCTGCTCAGTACCGACGGACGCTAGGGTCGGAATGCTGACCACATTGGTGATACCTGTCACTATGGCGTTGGCTAGCTGCTTGACAAGCGCGCTTGATGTGATCACTTCGGAGAGTTCTCCCGTGAGGTCGTCTAGAAGAAACGAGGCAGACGAGCCACCAACTATGGGCCCGAAGTTCGCGTAGATGTTCGTGTTGGAAACCTCGCCCTCGGCCATCTGCACGGCGGCCGGGGTCTGCAGGTTAATCAGGAAGTTCGACCCGGCCTCGTAGCGCATAAGGTCAATCTCAAATGGTACGAGTATCGCAGTGGAGAGTTCCTCAAACGCCGCGAGTGCTGGCCCTAGTGCCGCCGCGCAACCGCCGGGTCCTCCGAGGCAGCCAGCGATGGTGACTGCGGCTACATCCACGAGCGCCGCCCTCTCCGTCGTCTGCTTTGCTTGCTCGATAATCTCGAACTGCTCATAGGCATCTGCTAGCGCCGCCTCGGCGGGTAGGGGGGCGCAGCCGCCCTGGGTTTCGCGGGCTGCGGCGCCGGCGGCTCGCAGCGCGGAGGACGCGGACGCGGGCGCGGTCATCGCCAGCATGCTTTCAATTAATTGCAGACTGCTCACATCCAGCGATGTGGTCGCAGGCTCGCCATTCAGGTCCGCGTATGAGACGGTTACCACCTCGCCCGCGCGGAGTTGCTCGACGATGCTTTGCAAGTTCTGAATGTTCGTGTTGCCCGACACCTGAAGGGCCGCTGCGGCGGTTGGGTCCAGCACATTCAGGGCGGCTACCGAGGACTGCAAAACTTGCTGTGCTGTTTGAAGCAGCGTGTCCCCTAGCTGGCCCGGGGCGGGCACGGGCGGCTGCAACGCAAATGACTGCCCCGCACAGCTCTGCTGACCGTCGGAGGAAACGCACACCTGGACCGGACCCTGAAACGGCTGGAGATTGGTGCCCAGGATTAGAGGAACGGTCGCCTGAACGCTCAAGTTGTCCCCTCCCAGCGATGGGGACAGCAGTTGCTCGCCGTTAGTCAAATTAAACAGCACCGTGGTGCGCGGCAGCCCGGTCGATCCGTTGCCAACGCCAAAGCCAGCCCCCGCAATTGTTATCGTGCTGCCCGGAGGTCCGGTCGTCTGGCCGAGCGAGGTCACCGTCGTAGGCGCTTGGTAACGGACGGTCAATTCGACTGCGTTTGATGGTTGCGATTCGGTAACCAGCCACACTGAAATAAGCCCAATGCCGTCGAGGGTACTCGGAAGCGCAACGTTGATCTGATCGAGGCCGGCGTACCCCGGCGCGGGTCCGGCGTATTGGACAGTGAGCGGCCATTCATTGCCGGAGGCATCCCCGGCAAAGGCGGTCACGGAAGCAGCGACATTCTGGTCCGAGCTGTCGTGCGAGGGGTTTCCGGCATACCGTACTCCGGTGCCAAAAATCGCCAGATAGGTCTGTGTGCCGCTCCCGGGCGGTGTCGTAACGGTAAATGGATCAGGCTGGAATGTAACGGCGTTCAGGATTGCGCCCCGCTTGTCGATGGTACCGCTAAAAAAAATTCCGGGAGCAACGTTTTGGACGGAGACGGTTGTGCTCGCGTTACCGGCCAGTGAATTGATCTGAACAGAGTTGTTGCCAACGGGCGTATCGTCCGGCACCACGAAGTTGATCTGCGTCGGCGACACGTAGAGCAGCTCGGCGCTCTCGCCGCCAACTTGGAGGCTGACCCCGCCTAGGGAGGTCGGTAACGCG
>Ga0302325_10002349_pt1 | contig 46034 bp, 47 predicted proteins | sample Palsa_T0_2_FD_201948 | JGI IMG/M metagenome (GOLD analysis project Ga0302325, IMG submission 201948) | Peat permafrost microbial communities from Stordalen Mire near Abisko, Sweden - Palsa_T0_2 | ecosystem: Environmental > Terrestrial > Soil > Palsa > Peat permafrost | place: Sweden: Abisko...
CTGCGCACTGCGGCTGTCCTTGCGCGAGTCCTTGAGGCAGAGGCCCCCAATGAGCAAGCGGCCGACAGGCATAGCGCGGAGAATGACGACTGATGCGCATGCTGCTATCATCACGGCAGCCGCAATTGAGGCCCAACGACTTGGTCGCGGTCAGGGCCGCAAGAGACATAACCCCTCCCTTGCGGCCCGATCTTGCCTCTTTTGGTGATTTTGCCCTGGAAAACCGGCAAAATCCCCGGTCTCGTGGTGGCAATCACCGAATGAGTGGGCTCAATATCCAGAGCGCGCAATATCGCGCCGGACATGGGTAAAAGGCTCAGATGCCTATTTTTGGGAACCAGATAAAGGCGGCGCGCGCCCTCGCCGGCTTCGATCAAAAGACGCTCGCCGATCGGTCGGGCATCGGCGTGAACACGATTCGCGCGATGGAAGCATCGGGCGCCGCCAACGTGCCCGGGCTCGCACGGACGCTCGACAAGATCGTTGGGGCGCTGATCGCGGCCGGCGTGACCTTTGTCGACGACGATGGCGACGGGCGCGGCGTGAGGCTGAGGAAGGGGGCTTGAGCCCCTAACGCACCGCGGCGAGGCCCGGGATGGAGCGAATTAAAGCCCGAGCAACCTTTTTGCGCCCCAATCGGCCGCTAGATAGTCGCTTGACAAACAGGCTTGCGTGTCCGACCTGTAACCCAACTCTGATGGAGGCTCCCATGTGCATGTGTGAAGGATGGGGCGGCGAGACTAGGCCGCAGGGCGGCGACATCCCCGGGCCGAAAAAGTAACCGCCCCGGATGACCCCCGAAGAAGTTCCACTCTATGGCCTCTGCGTTCAAACAGGGGCCATAGTCGTTTCTGCGATAGGTGTTTGTCTGTCGATCGCATGGAACGTCCGAATCGCCCGCCGGCGGGCGACACTGGATCTCCTAATCAATGAACAGACCCACGAAACCCCGCTTTCCGAGCGCACCGAATTCCTTAAGACCAAAAGTGCCGGGGACATAGCGAAATGGGCGTCTCCCGCTAACGAAAGCCTCCCCCAAGCGGTGACCCTTCGGGCTGTGTTGAACCGCTACGAGCTTGTTGCGATCGGCATTTCAGAGGGGACGATCGATCGTAGGCTTTATAAGCGATGGTGCAGGTCGACGCTTGTGCATGATTGGCAGTCAGTAAAGCCCTTCGTCACGCAACTGCGAACAAATACGCGGGTTTGGAGTGTCTTTTGCGAATTTGAAGCGCTGGCTAGGCGCTGGGCGACAAAAGCAGAAAAGCCGCACATGTAAGACTCGGTCCACTAATTGACGGTCAATGCGTGGACCGCCCGACGCTTCACGCGCCTTTTCCGCACCGGCCGTCAACCGCGAACAAGGTCCCCATCGGCGCATTCGGACGGCTCCCAGGCGGCGATAGCTTTGGTCGATCGTCGCTCACCCTCAACGCGGAAACAAACCGCAGCTCGGCCGCCTGGGGAAGGCGGGACTCTTGGTCATCATCACGCGGTCGGCGCCACGGTAGATGCTTAGCCATCGGCGCACCCTATTTTTTGAGCGTTATACGCTGCCCCCGGCCATCGGCGCGGCGGGGTTCCATGGCTGTCCGGGCGTCCATGCCGGCGCAGACGGCGCGCCAGGCGACGCCGCCCCGCTGGCGGCAAGCGCCTTTGCGAGGGCCGCTGTTTTCAACTGCTCTTTGACAACGGGGGGCGCGGCGTCGCTCAATGCCTGAAAGAGCGGCGAGCGCTGGCGCGTCATTTTGTCGGCCGCCGTTAGGCGCCCCGCGGTAAGGCTGTTATCGAGCGCCTTCGCGCCCCATCACGCGACGGGGGTGAGCGCGCCCGCGATTCCACCTGGGACGCCGCCGAACTCATAGCCAGCCGCGGCCCCCCCAAACCCCTCAATGGCGGAGCCAAGACCCCCGCCGCCGCCCAGCACGTGGCCTAGGATTCTCGCGGTATTGCTGAGAGGGGTTCCCTTGACTACTCCCGTGAGGGCGTCGATTTCAGCCGGGGAATATCCGGCCGCCTGCTTGGGGCTGTTGAGAACGGAGGCGACTCTTGAGCGGATAGAATTTCCGAGATTTGCCCCTGAGTTAGCAGCCGAAGCTCGGAGATCGGCTTGTTCAGCGACGCCATTGAGGCGATCGGAACGGAAGCCGGCGGCGGCGTTGGCGCGCGCTTCGGTGATTGCGGCGGCCGCTTCGGCGGCAGGTCCAGAAACAACAGCCATCGGATCAGGGCGCGTAACGAAATTGTCAATCGCATCCTTGGCCACTGAGGCCGCGCGCTGCTCTGTCGGATTGGTGAAGTCGCCGGCCGCGTGGCCGAAGGCTTTTCGAGCGGCGTCAAGGTTCCCGAGCGGGACCGAACTGGCGACGGCCGGGACGGCTTGTAGCTGGTCAAGGATTGCGTGGGTTTTCGGGGCAAGAACGCCAAGAATGCCGTCTCCATTCAGCCCAGATTGCACGCGCTGGGCCATGGCCGCGACGGCAGGCGAGGAATATTCGACGCCCATGTCGCGGGCCGCATCATAGCCGTCGCTCGCGGCGGCGTGCAAGGCGTCGGCAGTCGGGGGCGTGACTTTTGCAGCCTTAAATGTCGAGCCCACGCCGGGGATCGCCATACCGCCCGCGCCAATTTCTGGCGTCAGGGGGGAGAGCGCCGCCGCGAGCGCGTTGCTGCGGTTGATGCCGCCAGGGCTCATGGGATCGACGGCGCCGGTCGCGACGTCGCCCGGCAAAGTGAGCGCGTTTTTGATCGAGCCGACGATTCCGGCGTTGCTGTCGAAACCTACGCTGCCATCCGAATATCGGCTGAAAGGCAGCACAGAGCCGGAATAGACCGGCGTCGGCGCGGGGGCGGGGGTGACGATCGGCGCTGATGCCCAGCCGCCCGCCGCGGGCCCCGCAGGCGCGACGATCGGTGCAGACCTCCAACCGCCCGCGGCCGGCTCTACATAGGAGGCCCAAGGATCGGCTGTCTTGAGGGCGGCTGCTTTTGCAAGAGATGAGGACGGCTGCGCTGGGGGCGCCATCGGATCATTGATCCAAAAATTCCCGTCGCCGGGCTGCGCCTGGACCGCGGGGGCCGGAACAACGATGGGGGAATCGTCCCAGAAATTCGTCGCCATTATGATTTCACCCGAGTCAGCCCGTCAGGGGCAATGTATTTTGCGCCACGGGGCAGTGTGGAATAGATCGCTTCGTCATCTGCCCCGAACCTCGGAAGGGGGGCCGGCGTCGGAAGTGGCGAGACGCCTTCGAATTGTTCGGGAACGGCGCTCATGGGCGCCGCGCAAAGTTCGTCGCGGGCTCCCTCGGCGAGCCGCTCGCGCCGCGCGCGCAGACAGGACAGGCGCGAACGCGGCGCCGGGAGCGCGTGATTTTGACGGCCGATCAATCCAGCACACCGAATAGCGCCCAGCCAAAGACTTGCGTTCCGCCAGATTGCGTGTTCGCGAGGTTGACGTTCACTTTTGTCCCTGCGGGAACAGCGAACAGCATCGTCACCACGCGCGTGCCGCCCGACGACGTTGACGGCATCAGCGATTGAGAAGTGACAGAAAACGTCGTGCCGATCCACGGTAGAAGCTCTGCAATGCCGGTCTGGTTATAGGACTCCATGGACGCTGCGGTGATGTAGAGAACGTGACCCGTCGGGACCGTGTAGGGAAGGCTCGAAACTTCAATTCCGCTCGCCCCGGTGACCCCGTTGACGTTCGGCGTCGGATTGGTCACGCCGCCCGAAGTGACGCTTGTCTGGCCGTAGACAACCCATGGAACGCCCGGCGGCACAAATTGAGCGTAGCAGGAATCAGCGAAAAGAAGGCCGACAAAGGCGAGGAGGAATCGGAGCGCGCGCATCAGTGATAGGTCCCAAAAGCGGACCAAAAAACGGTTTCCGTCGCCTGGCCGTTGAGGAGGTCGAAATTAACAATCGTCCCCGCCGGGATATTCCACGCCCCGCAAAGCTGGCCGGTCCCGCTCGTCGTCCCCGCGCTCGCCAAGCTGTTGGCGTTCGAGGCCGGTCCGCTGCCAATCCATGGGAGCATCACGACCGTCCCGGCCCCGTTGACGGAGGTCGCGCCATAGCATTGAAGGATGAGGTAGTGGCCGGTCGGGACGGTGTAAGGGAGGCTTGTGACCTCGATCGCGCCGTTGCCCGTCATCCCATTAGCGCTTGGCGTTGGGTTGGTCGACGTCGTAGAGCCCGTGACGGATGTTGCGCCGTAGGCAACCCAAGGCGTCCCTGACGATCCACCCCCGCCAACGGCCGATATAACGCCGCCGCCGCTGATCGTAATTGTCGTCCCGTCAGGCTGGACGCAGCCCGTCGCCGACACGGTCGCATTCGGGCATTGGGCCGAGACGATTGACCCCGTAAGGTCGGCAAACGCAAGCTGCACTAAGTGATGGACGCCAGACGTGTCGAGATATTGCACAACCTGATGCGCGACCTGGGCGATGCTCTCGCCGCCGCCCAGCGTCGAGGCGGTCGGCGTCGGCAACTGAGCGGCGGCGGCGACGCCCCCGATCGCGGCAAAATTGAGCGGCTGGTAAGTCGCGTCCCCCCTGAAATAGGTTGTCGTCGTATTGGGCCACGCGGGGAGCGCGCCCGAGAGGGAAGCCGTCGCGGGATTGATGAACGCCGTCAATTGCGTTTGCGTGAGAGCCGCAGGCGTGCCGCCGCCAACAGAACCGATCACCGTCAGCGCGGCGAGCGTCGGGAATTGCGCCAGCGTGAGGCTATTCGCGGGGATCAGATTGGCGCGCGCGGCCGACAGACTCGCCATGTCCGACAGGTTGTTGGCGATTGCCGCCGCGCCAATGGCGTTCGCCGCCGCCGCGCCCGCCGCGCTTTGGCCCGTCCCGCCGTTCGCCACGCTTTGCACCACGCCAGGGCATCCGGTCGCCGACGACGACATGACGCCGGCCGACGAATTGCAAATCTCGCCATGCAGCGTGAGGGAGGACCAAGTCGGCGGCGCGAGCAGCGTTTCGGTTTGAAAAATTGGATTTGCTGGGACGCCAGCGGCAGCGGCCGGCGAGCAGAATATGGCGAGCGCCGCGAGGGCGGCGATCAGGCGACGCATACGGAGCCCCCGTTATTCCAGAGCTGGCCAGAGCCATCGGCCGGCTTGCTCAAGGGCAGATCCGCGCCCCCGATTGCCAGCAATTGCGACGCCGTCAGAAGATGGAAAAAGATGGGGGAAGCGTCAGGGGCCGGCGTGTTGCCGGGGACGATGCAGACAACGCCGTCATTGCTCCACAGCGCGCCGGGCTCGAGCCCGACGTCTCTCGTCGGAAACGTCGGCGAGAGCAGAATGAGAAAGCCCCCGTTGACGGCCAGATTCTTCGCGGGCTCGCGACCATCCTCGGAAGGCGTTGCGGCGCCCGTATCGCTCACGTCGGGCATCCGCAGACTTTCTCAGCGACGACACGACGAATCAATTCAGCGGGCGTCGTTTTCTCGCGGTCCGCCGCGCGCTTGATAGCTGCCGTCATGCCCTTTGGAACATGAACGGTAACGCGCTCCGGGAAGCGCGGCGCGGCCTGGCTGAAACCTTCGTCGGGTGCGAACATAGGGGCTCCGCCCAAATCAGAATGATTGGAGCTAGGCCCGGGGTCGGCCTCTTGACCATGCAAGGTCTGCGGGTTGTGCGGAATATGCGCGATCTGCGCGATCTGCGGAATTTGCGGGTTTTGCGCTATTGCTCAGCCGCGCCGTCCACGGTGCCCGCACGGGCGAGAGGAAACAACGGGAGGACAGAAATGGATTCATGGATTCCGGTATTGCAGGCACTAGCCACACCGGCGATAGCGCTTGCGGGTGCCTTCATTGCCTTCGCTCAATGGCGGAATTCCAGACGGCAGGCCGCCTTTGCTCTTTTCGAGAAACGGATCGGGGTGTTCAATGATGTCGAGTCAGCTGTCCGCGAGGTCTTTTCGACCGCTAAGGTCTCGCAGGAAGGCTTCTTTGCATTTCAAGCCGCGCGGCTGCGAGCTAGGTTCATATTCGGGGACGACGTTCAGACCTATCTGGAGGCCCGCTCCAAGGACTTTGCGTGGCTGATGACGTTTACCAACGACGTCATCGACGCGGACGGCGACCGCACGGCTCGCATTGATGAAAAGTATGCCGCCATTAAGCGAATCATCGCGTTTCAGGACGCGGCGACGCCTGTCTTCGCCCGCTATATGCGGATGGATCAGAAACTCCCGACGTTTTTGTCTTGGCTCTAATTCGGCTGCACCACTTAGAAACGCGTCTGAGTTTACGACAAGAATCAAAAGGGCGTTGTCTTGTGACGGTTGGCGACGGCAAAATACGGCGCCACAAGCGGCCCGGCGCGATCTCCCGAGAGGTAAGCGCGCAGGGCGGCGCCGTTGCCGTCGAGAAACATGGCCAATGCGACGCGAGAAACCTACCAAGGGCCATTTGCGACGCGTCGACCGATGTCGTGGACGCCGCACCAGCCGCGCACCGTCGTTTCGCTGCGGCCGGCTATTTCAGCAGCGATGCGAAGGGAAATCGCTTCGCGGCGGTCATAAGGGATCAGCACGTGCGAGGCCAAGGCCCCAGCGTCGAAGCCGCCGCCAGCTGAGATCCCCGCCCCGTGTTTTTCGCTCGCGCCCAAGATAGCCTCCAGCGTCAGAGAATTTCCGGATATTGGAAATCAGCGGGAGCCGGATCGTCCGGCGTGAAGGGCCTGAAACGGCGCACCGTAACGAGCGTGTCTGAATCTACGATTCCGGCGCCGGCTCGCAACGCCGCCTCGGCCGCGGCCATGTCCCGGGAGCCGTCGTCAAACAAGACGAAAACCCGATCGGTCATGGGCCGTCGCCGTAGGCGCTTCAATTTGACTCGGCTCCATCCGTGAGCCTTGGCGCGGCGCAGAATGGCCTGCGGACTGGTCCCATGATGCTTGGCGATTTCCCGCAACGAAAATTTCCCCAAGCGATATTCCAATTCGATTTGAGCCCAGTTCAACCCTGAGGATTTGTCATTTTCGCCGCCGTCTGTCATTTCGGTTCGTCCATTTTGAGCAGCGTCAGGGCGTCGGGGGAAATCTCCAAAGAGTTCGACGCGAGGGCCGACACGTCCGGGTCGACCATGGCGACGGGGGCGGCGTCAGAGCGCGCGAGGTAGGGATAGCGCGCCCGCAATTCCTCGAGAGTAGGTCGCCGCGATCGATCCGCCTGGGGTGCGGGAATTGCCCTTTCGGCGTGCGCGCGCCGTCTAGGTTCCCGCGGCCAGCGCCCGTCGCGCGGGCGGCTGCGCAAATCCATGTCGCCGCGATCGCTCATGAGAGAATTTGCCTTCGCTGTTCGGCGAGGCGCGCTTGCCGCGCCCGGCTGTCGATAGAATCCTGCAAGCTGTAGGGCTTCGAGCCGGCAGGCCCGCGGTAGGGCTCCTCGGGCGCGACGGGCAAATCTTCATCGTCGTATCGGGCGCCGTTGAGCCACGCGGCTGGGGCCGGAATGAATTGCCTGGCCGTGCAGGCAACAGCCCACGCGGAGGCGTGCGCCTTCGCCGCGGCAACGATGGCGGCAGGATCAGCGCCTGCCTTGACTGCCTTCAAAAATGCCTTCGTGGCAGACGCTCGGCCGACCTTTTTGGGATACGCGGTGTAAAATTCGAGGCCCAAAGTCGCTATTCGAGATTTTTCCAAATCGACAGGCGAGCGGAGCGAGCTATTCTCTTTCTGGGTTATAGCTCTGGCTTCTAGCCTCTGGGCTTTATCCACCCCGTCAACCATCGGGTTTTCCGGGGGGATAACAGGGGGGTTAACCCCCTCGGCGAGTGTGCCCTTAAGCCTCGGGTTGCCGCCGGTTGCCCCATTTTTTTTGTCGATGGCCGCCTTTGCGTCATCGCGGCGAATGCGCCGACTGTAGACAGTGCCGCCCGCATCGACGCTGAAAACCCCCGCGTCGCGCAACTCGTCCAGTGCTGTTGACACCTCGTCCGATGAGCTGCCGGCGAGCGCCGCCAGCTGGCGCGGACTAACCTGTTTGTCGTTCAACAGAAGGGAACCGCGGGGGCTGGCATCGTGCATGATCGCCAGCATTTCCATCCACAAGCCGCGCGCCGCGAGCGAGCAAACGCGTAGGCTCGGATCAGAGCGCCAGTCAGCCGGGTAGAACTTCATCCATGGCATTTTTGCGCGGTCGGTCATCAGCCCGTCGCGCCTTCAAGTTCGTCGGCGATGGCGTCAAGATCGTTGGCTATATCGAGCGCGCGGCGCGCTTCCGACGCGACGATGACGACCGGAGGGGAGCCGCAGAGCGAGACGCCTGCCGCGGCCTTTTCGGATTGGGCGCCCGCGCGTCTCCGCAACGCGCGAACGGCGCTCGCTACGATCGCCGCTTCGAGGGGGTCGAACCTTTCCACAGCGCTGGTCATTTTGCGCCGCCCTTCGCTCTCAAGCGAGCTTGGATCGACCCGCCGATTATGATAGGGTTGCACGTTGCCAAAGAGTTCCCATCCCCCCGACCATGCGCCCCCGCGCTGGTCGGGTTTCGTTTTCTTGGGGCGGTCATTTTTTCTCGCCCTGCAAGAGCGCTTCCGCCGCGTCGACGGGGATAAGCCGGCGACCGCCGATAAGGACCGATCGCAAAGCGCCTCTTGCAATCATCGAATAAGCGGTTGTCCGCCCCATCGAATATTGATTGCAGAATTCTCGGACGGAAATCGCGCGCTTTAGCGTGTGAGTGAGGGTCGCCCCGTCGCTCTTGGCGTCATGCGTTGCATGTTGCATTGGACATACCTTTGGCTGGGCGCTTTTCGCGCCGCAGATCGAACTAAGGGATTGGCCAATGGTCTGTAGCTACTCGAACAGCGCCGGTTGACGGGGGCTGCGGAAGCGGACCGAGTCTGTTTGATTGGACCCTTCGGCTTGATCCGGCATAAGCGGAACGGCGCTGCACATCAAGGAAGCCAACGCCATGTTGGCTGGTTTTACACAGCCGCGCCGGCAGGCTTGCCAAACGCAACCACGTTGCCGCCCGTCTTTGGCTCGCACCATTGCCCCCAGGCTTCCATCATCGCCCGGCGTCGCTCCAAAGCATCGCCGCGCCGATATGCCGCCTCGGCCTTGTTCGCGATCGTATGGGCGAGCGCCGTCTCGCGAAGCTCCCCGCTGAACGGGGAAACCTCAGAGGCCCAATCGCTAAACGCGGACCGAAAGCCGTGCGCCGTCAAGTCCCCACGCCCCATGCGCCGCAAGAGCATGAGCATTGACATGCTCGAAAGGGGTCGGGCCGGCCGCTGGCCTGGAAAAACATGCTCGCCCGTCTGCGCCTCCGCGAGACGCTTCACGATATCGAGCGCCCGGGCCGCCAGGGGAATGCGATGCTCCTTATGCGCCTTCATTCGACCGGCCGGCACGGTCCACAGTCCGGCGTCAAGATCAAACTCAGCCCAGCGTGCGCCCAAAACCTCGCCTGTTCGCGCGGCCGTCAAGATAGCCAATTCGAGCGCGAGCGCCGCGATCGCTTCGCGGCTCCGCAACGCCGCCATGAAATTGGGCATATCAGGATAGGGCAGCGCCGCATGATGGCCGCGCGATAGTTTGCCGACCTTGGGCAACGTCGCGTCAAGATGCCCACGCCATGCCGCGGGATTTTCGCCCGCCCGCAGACCCTCGGCTTTGGCTGAATTAAGGACGCGCTCTATCCGCCCGCGCACTCTTTGCGCTGTCTCGGGCTTGGATTGCCAGATGGGCATCAAACAAGCCAAGACGCCCGTGGCGTCCACTTTGTCAATCGGGACGTCCCATATCGACCGGCAGTAGGTTTTGAGGGTGCTGCGCCATTGCTGGCGATGTTTGGGGTTGCGAAAGCCGCCCTCGATGCGGTCGACCAGCGCCAGCGCGTAGGCCCCGAAGGTCGGAATCCCGGCCGCAGCCTGTTCGGCCCGGTCAAGATCCCCGCGCGCCCGGCGTCGAGCCTCGAGCGGGTCGACGCCGCCCCCGACAAGCACGCGAGCGCCGATCGCCAATTGTCTGGCCTTGGCCAGCGACAAGGCTGGAAACGCCCCAAGGCTCATTTCCTTCAATCGACCTTGCCAGCGGAAAAAGAATACCCATTGCCGCGAGCCGCCAGGCCGCACCGTCAAATAGAGATTGCCGCCGTCCGCGTGGCGCCCGGGCTCCGTCAGACTTTCGACGCGGCGAGCGGTCAGCCGATTGATCGTTCGCTTTTCAGCCATAGCCGTCCGCCCCGGTCGAATTGCCCTAATTGTTGCCCTAACAAATATCACGGCTTTGGGCGAACGGCAATGGACGCTGGCGTATTTTCGGAAAGAGAAAGCCCCATATTGCGCGGGGTTGCGAGGTCAGTGTCGGACTTCATCGGCCGGTAGTCTGGCGGAGGGGGCGGGATTCGAACCCGCGATACGGTTTCCCGCATACACACTTTCCAGGCGTGCGCCTTCAGCCGCTCGGCCACCCCTCCGTCTTGCGATTTCTGGCGCAAGCAGCGCGCATATCACTGCGGACGCTCGCCGCGCAAGTCGGCCGGCGCCGACGGGTCGCACAATAGCGGATAAGTTCGTCCGTCCAAACCAGGCGGCTGATCAACGGGGCCGCGGCGCGCATTGCGCGCGAAACGGGCATGGACTAGGTTCCGGCGGCGATCGGTTCTCGACGCAGGCCATTTGACCTAGCGTTGTCGGCGCGAGCGCAAGATCTTGGAATAGATCGTCCATGAAGAAGATCCCCGATCCCGTCGACAGGCATGTGGGGGCCCGCTTGCGGATGCGGCGCGTGCTGGTCGGCATGACGCAGGAAAAACTCGGCGACGCGCTCAACATAACCTTCCAGCAAATTCAAAAATACGAAAAAGGGGCCAATCGCATCGGCGCCAGCCGGTTGCAGCAGCTCGCCCGCATCCTGCAGGTGCCGCCGGCTTTCTTCTTTGAGGGCGCGCCGTCGGAAGGGACGCCCGCCGCCGGTTTTGCCGAGCCGGACGGCGGTTCCTACGTCGTCGACTTCCTCTCGACATCCGAAGGGCTGCAGCTCAACCGGGCGTTCGCGCTTATTCGCGACCCCAAGGTTCGCCGAAGGATTCTCGATCTCCTGGCCTCGCTCGCCCAGGATTCCGACGAGCCGCCGAAGATTGTCGGCGCAAAGCCATAGAATTAAGCGATATATCGTTCGGTATAAAGAACGCTTTCGATAGAATCGCTTGACCTGACGAACGCCGCCTGTCAAAAACGCGGCCTCTTTGGGCGCTTGTCGCGAATCCGACGCTAGCGACTTACGCAGCGTCGTGGTGGGCCTGTCGCGCTTCAAATCGGCGAAACGCAACAGGAGACCGCCCCGGTGACCCGCAAGAACTTTCAATTTACCAGCGAATCTGTTTCCGAGGGCCATCCCGACAAGGTTTGCGACCGCATATCGGACGAGATCGTCGATCTCTACTTTCGCGAAGGCGCCAAGGCCGGCGTCGACCCCTATAATATTCGCGTGGCCTGCGAGACCCTGGCGACGACCAACCGCATCATCATCGCCGGCGAGGTTCGCGGGCCAACCCTGGACAATGCGCTGATCGAGGAGACCGCGCGCGCCGCGGTCAAGGACATCGGCTACGAGCAGGAGGGCTTTCACTGGCGCAACGCCGAGGTCGAGATCCTGCTGCATGCGCAATCGGCCGACATCGCGCAGGGCGTCGACGCCGCCGGCAACAAGGACGAGGGCGCCGGCGACCAGGGCATCATGTTCGGTTACGCCTGCAACGAGACGCCCGAACTGATGCCGGCGCCGCTCTATTACGCGCATAACATCCTCAAGCTTCTCTCCGACGCGCGCCGCTCGGGCGTCGAGAAGAAACTGGGCCCCGACGCCAAGAGCCAGGTGACGGTGCGCTATGCGAACGGCGCGCCGGTCGAGGCGACGCAGATCGTCGTTTCGCACCAGCACACCGACGCGTCGCTGTCGTCCGAAGACGTCGGCCGCATCGTGCGGCCCTATGTCGAAAAAGCGCTGCCGGCCGGCTGGATCACGCCGCAGACGGTCTGGCACATCAATCCGACCGGCAAGTTTTACATCGGCGGCCCCGACGGCGATTGCGGCCTGACGGGACGCAAGATCATCGTCGACACCTACGGCGGCGCCGCGCCGCATGGCGGGGGCGCCTTTTCCGGCAAGGACCCGACCAAAGTCGACCGCTCGGCCGCCTATGCCGCCCGCTATCTCGCCAAGAACGTCGTCGCGGCGGGCTTTGCCGACCGCTGCACGATCCAATTGTCCTATGCGATCGGCGTCGCCAAGCCGCTGTCGATCTACGCCGACCTGCATGGGACAGGGCATGTCGAGGAGAGCAGGCTCGAGACGGCGTTGACCGAGGTCATGAACCTTTCGCAGCGCGGCATTCGCGAGCATTTGGGCTTGAACAAACCGATTTTCGCGCGCACTTCCGCCTATGGCCATTTTGGCCGCGCGCCCGACAGCGACGGCGGTTTCTCCTGGGAGAAGACCGACCTGGCGAGCCCGCTGCGGGCCCTCGTCTCCTGATCGGCCAAGACCCGGAGCCGGACGAGGAGGATCGCGCCAGCGACGCGCCGGACAGTCCGCGGCGCGCGCTCTATGGGCGCAGCCGCGGCAAGACTTTGCGCGCCCACCACGCTCGCCTCGTCAAGGAGCGCCTGCCGCGGCTTGAGATCGACCCGGCGCCGATCGCCGACTGCGCCGATCTCTTCCCCTTCGCGCCGAGCGAGATCTGGCTCGAGATCGGATTTGGCGGGGCCGAGCATCTCATCGCCCAGGCCGCGGCGCGGCGCGACATCGGCTTCATCGGCTGCGAGCCGTTTATCAACGGCGTCGCCAAGGCGCTTGCCGGCATCGAGGCGGAGCGGCTCGAAAACGTGCGGCTGCGGGCCGGCGACGCCGGCGCGCTGATCGCCAATCTGCCGGCCGGCGTCCTGTCGCGCATTTTCATCCTCTATCCCGATCCCTGGCCCAAGCGCCGCCAGAACAAGCGGCGGCTGATCTCGCCAAGCCTCATTCGCGGACTCGCCAGGGCGGCGCGGCCCGGGGCCGAATTGCGCTTTGCGACCGATATCGACGATTACGCCGGCTGGACGCTCAATCGCTTCCTCGCCTCCGCCGACTTCGTCTGGCGCGCCGAGGACGCCGACGATTGGCGGCGGCCCTGGGCGGACTGGCGGGGCACCCGCTACGAGGCCAAAGCCAGGCGCGAGGGGCGCAAGCCCGTCTATCTCACATTCACGCGGGCCTGATCGCGCACCGCTTTTTCGATCAGCGCGGCGACGCTGTCGCTCAGGATCGCTTTGGGGTCGCCGCCCTGCGAGGCGTCGACGAAATGCCCGGAATTGGCCAGGCTCGCCACGCCATGCGAGGCGGCCCAGATCTGCGCGCCGAGCCGGCGCCCGTCCGGTTCGGCGACGCCGCGATAGGCGAGCACTGAGCTGGCGGCGTTGCGCAAGGCGTCGAGCGCCGCCGCGCTCGAGGCGATCAGCGGGGCTTCGCAAAGCAGGCGCGCATCGCCGAACATCGCGGCATAGACGCCGGGCTCCTGTCGCGCAAAGTCGAGATAGGCCTCGCCCATCCGCCAGAGAGCGGCGACCGGGTCGGGCCGCCCCGCGCTCCAGGCCTCGCCGAGACGAGCGCCGAAAGCGTCGAACCCCCGCCGCGCCAATTCGCACAGCAGCGCGTTGCGGTCGTTGAAATGACGATAGGGAGCGGCGGGCGTCACGCCGGCGAGCTTGGCGGCCTCGGCCAGGGTGAAGCCCGAGGCGCCCCGCTCGGCGATCAAGGTGCGCGCGGCTTCGACCAGAGCGTCTTTGAGATTGCCGTGATGGTAGCCGCGACGCGCCAAAGCGCGAATCAAGGGGAAATGAGCGCGACGGATCATGGGCCTGAGATTACAACTTCCTGACCCAAGCGCGAGAGCATTCTCTCGGCGGAAGAGCGGTCAGACCAAGGCGCCCGGCGCATCGTCCTCCGGCGAAGATTGCGGCTGCAGATAGCCCGCCACGAGAGGCCGTAACAGTCCGAGCTTGGGATTGATGCTGACGCCGTCGATGCATTCGAGCGAGCCGCAGCGGTTCAGCGTATGCAGGCGCCCGCCGGGCCATAGCGGCCCCGAGGCGATGTCGGCGGTGAAAGTCTGCTCGAACACTTCCCTGTCGAGACGATCGATGCGGGCAAGGCGCAGCGCGCGTCCGTATCCCCGGGTGCAGTCCTGCACCGGCCGCCACAGGGCGCCCGCTTGCCTGACGAGCGCGCCGGCCGGGCGGGCGGCGCCGGCGTCGATCAGCACGGGCTCTGCGGCGTGTTCGCGCCAGGGCCCGATGAGGTCCAGCGCATAATGGATCGCCAGCGTGTCGGAATAGCCGCCGAGATCCTCGCGGACCGCCGACATCATGTAATACAGTCCCTCATGCCGGAAGATCGTCGCGTCCGCCGCTTCGATCCCTTCGAGGAGAGCGGCGCAGCGCTCCCATTTGCCGGGGAAATCGACACACCGATAGAGCGTCACCTGTCCCGACTTCGAGCTTTCCGGGATCATCCATAGCTCTCCCGCGTCCTCGATGAGGAAGGGATAGGAGAGATGCCAGGGCTCTTCCAGGACCGGAAAGGCTTGCCCGACCGGGCCGTGCGGGCCGAATTCCTGGGCCGAAATGATCCCCTTGCCGATGCGGTGGCAGAGGTCCTCGAAGAACATGTAGCGCTTGCCTCGCCACTCCACAGCAAACGGATCGGCGAAGAAGTTATTCCCCGAATCCTCCAGCACGTTCCATTTCGGCCCTTTGAGATTTCCTAATTCCAGCACGCCGGGCCCGTCGTTGAAGCGCCAACCCACCCGCCAATGCGGCGCATGGCAGCACAGGTGATAGATCCGCCGCGTCAGCTGCCCGATCTGGCCGCGCAGTCCGAAGCGCGCGACGTCGAGGGAAGACGCCGCGAGCGCTGGATAGGCCGGCCGCGGCAGGAATTTGCCCGGCGCCCGGATCGCCGATTCCAGGAGGGTCATGACGCGCGAATAGACCGCCTCCATGCCGCCGGTCAGACCATCGGCCGCCTCGAGCGAGGGATGGCCCGCGCCGACGATTTGGCGCGTTGCGACATTCTCGATCGCGATATGGGGCGCCCGCCCGCCGATCAGCGCGCCGATCATCGCCGCTTCACCGGGCTCGCCGTCATAGAGCGGCCGCAAGGTCAGCGCTTCGCCCGCGCCCTTGAAAGAACGGCCGGAAAGATCGAGGACGATGTCGGCGGGGCCGCAAGCCGGCGCGCCGAACTCTTGCGCGGACAGGGGATCGCAAAGCGTTTCGCGCGAGCGCCGCAGCACGAGGCGTTCGAGAGCGAGCAAAGCCGCGACGGCGCCCGGCAGGGCCGGCGCGCCTTCGACGGCGCAAAGCGCGACGCCGGCGTCGGCAAACCGGCGCGCCAGCCGCTCGCGCAGCAGGCGATGAAATCGCCGGCCGCCGGCGCGGGCGGTTTCAATTTCGATCCGCATGGCCGCCATCGATCAGCGCGTGGATCAATTGCGCGTAGGAATCCGTCATGGCGCTGAGCGGGTAGCGCTGCTTCAGCCGCCGCCCGACCGCGCCAAGCCTTGCGGCGAGCGCGGCGTCGTCGAGCACGAGCCTCACCGCTTTGGCGAAGGCGGCGGGATCGCGCGCGTCCACAAAGATCGCGCAAGGCTCGCCCTCGACGCTGAGAACATCTCGCAAGACGGACAGATCATTGGCGACGACGGGAAGCCCGACCTGCGCGGCCTCGACGGGCGCCAGGCCGAAAGTTTCGGCGCTGCTTGGAAAGACGAAACAATCGAGCGCCGCGAGGAAAATTCCGATTTTCTCAGGGCCTAACTCGCCAAGAAAATGCACGCGCTCGGAAACGCTGAGATCACGCGCGAGAGCCTCGAGGCGCGGCAGGTCAACCCCCTGGCCGGCCAGCGCGAGATGAGCGCCTTCGATGAGGGGAAGCATCGCGATGGCGGCGTCCAATTGTTTCAGCGGATGCAGGCGGGCCGCGCAGCCGAGCAGCGGGACGCCGAGCGGCAAAGCGAGCCGGGCGCGCGCCTCGGCCTTGCCGATCGACAGCGTCTTGTCCTCGAAGCCGTGGTCGATCCGCAAAATTCGCTTTCGATAAGCGGCGGGATAGGCCTCGAACATCTCCTGCGTATGGTCCGAGTTCACGACGATGCGATCGTAAGCCCCGAAGCGTCCGAGCAGCTTGTCCGCCACGACGACCGGGCGCCACATCATCGGCGCGGCCGACACCTGGTTGGCGATGACGCGCCTGACGCCGGCCAGCCGGGCGATCGGCGCGCCGATCATATTGCCGTAATGCTGGAAGGTCACGACGACGTCGGGCCGGATGCTTCTGAGGCGGCTGTAGAGGCTAAAGACAAAGCGCAGCAGCGAAAGCGGTCCGCTTGGGCGCTCCATCGCGCAAAATTCGACGTCGGGGCTGGCGTCGAAGGAGGCGGTGCGGCGGAAGAAAAACAATTGGCGCACGTCAAAGCCGCGCGCGACGAAATCGGCGGCGAGCAGCCGCGAAATCTGCTGCGCGCCGGCGTTCTCGGCCTGCGTCTGCACCAGCACGATGCGGGGCGGCGGCGCGCCGTTCACGTCGTCGCCGCGAGGGAAGCGGCGGCGCCGGGGCTGCGGATTGCTTGCCGGAATTGCGCCGCGACGCGCCGGTCGACCGCGCCGAAGGTGAGGCCGGCAAAGGCCAGGACGAGGCCGAGCGCCAAAGGCGCAAACCACGCTTCCTCCTGAAACAGGCCGTTCACCAGCATGATGGCGATGGAGGCCGCGGTGAGCGAAAGCGCCGGCGAATGCAGGACGCGGAACAATCGCCACGCGGTCCTGGCGAGCCACAGATAGATCGCCACCACGGCGAAGGCGGCGACCCCCATTTGATAGAGAAGCACGCCCGCCGCGCTCTCGACCGCAATGTCGGCGGCGCCGGCATGCTGATATTTGCTCCAATCGATGCCGGCGAAATTGGTCGACAGATTGCCGCCCGCGCCCAGGGAATGGCCGGCGGGATTGCTGAGGAAGCCGTTTATCCCGCCGATCAGTCCAAGCACGTGAAAGTCGCCGCTCTCCAGGCCGGTAAAGTAGGCGAAGCCCGCGTAGATAGCCAGTAGGACGGCAAGGCCGATCGGCAGCAGAATCCCCTGATAGAACCGGCTGGCGAAGCAGAACGCCAGCGAAAAAACCGCCAGCGCCAGCGCGCCCTTCGCGCCGATGACCAGCAGGAGCGGAACGGCCGCCAGGGGCAGCAGGCGGCGGCCGTGGACGGCGAGGAAGGCGCTGAGAATCGCTAGCGCATAGCCAAAGCTGATGGGGTGGAAATTGGGTCCCTGCAGGCGGACGACCCGCACGTTGAGGTCGCCAAGAAGGTTGGTGTTGAAGAGGGTCGTCGTCATGAAATCGATCGCGTCGCCGGCGACGATGCCGGAGGCGCGTGCGTCCCGATCGAAGTTGGCGCCTCGCCGGGAGATCGCGGAGGCAAGGTCCCAATAGGTCCAGCCGTTGGTGAAATCGAGCCAGGCGTGGATCGCCAGCAGTTCGACATAGCCGCAGGCGATCATCAGCCCGAGCAGCAGCGCGACCGTCTGGCGCATCGCCAGTTCGTGTCGCGAGGCGACGACGAGGCAGGTCTGAAACAGCAGGACGGGCAGTCCGATGTTGCGCATATAAATCGTCGAGCCGCGCGAATCGACGCCAAGGCCGAGGAGGAAGAAGACGCCGGCAAGCGCCAGAATCGCCGCGCTCGCCAGCACCATGCGCCAGACGAACGGCGAGGCGCGATCGCGGCCGAGCGCCAGCCTCGCCATCACCGCCAGCCAAAGCCCGACCGTCGTAATGAAATTATAGGCTTTCATCGCGTCGAGATCGGAATATTGCGTCGCATAGGACGAGGCCATCGCCACGAACGTCGTCTGGAACAGGTAGGAGACGAGAAGAACGATCGGGACGGCGCGCTCGAAATAGAGCGCGATGAAGCCCGCGGACGTCAGGCAAAAAGCAATCGCCAGGGGCTGGCCGACCTGATGCAGCAGGATTGGCGCGGCGGTGACCGCGAAGGCGAGGCCCGCCAAAAGGGCCAGATCCGCCGGGCCCCTGCCGAGGCTTTCGCGCTCTTGCAGCCAGGCGTTCATCCGCATTCCAACCCGGTCATGAAATGATGCGTCGCTTCGCCGCCCCCGCGGAACGGCTCCGGGCAAGCCATAGTAACTAATACTTAATGCTTCGTGTATCTTCTGCTTGACAAGTCCCGACGTTGCTCTGGCGCCGGATGGCCGGCGGACTTTTGGCGCGATGATCCTTCTCGACAAAATGCTGAAGCGTCCCGCCGCGGCTTCGGGCGCCCCGATCCCTCCCGAGCTTGAACTATGGGGCGACGGAGGCGATTCGGCGCGAGCGAAAACGCCGGATCTTCGCGCCGTTCTCGCGCTCGTGCGACGCAATGCGCGCTGGATCGCCGTAATCGCCTTCCTCGTGACCCTGCTCTGCGTAATCGCCATCCGGCTGGCCTTCGACCAATATTCGGCGACGGCGACGGTTCTGTTCGATCCGCGCAACGCCAACGTCACCCAGACGCAGGAAGTGCTGCCCGACATCGGGCCCGATTCCATCGCCATCGAGAGCCTCGTTCAGGTCGCCAAATCGGATGGCTTCCTTACTGCGCTTGTCGAAAAGGAAGGCCTGTCCGGCGATCCCGAATTTGCCGGCGGCGCCGTTTCCAGCGCCGACAAGAATGCGGCGGCGCTCGAGAAATTGAAGGACAGGCTGACGATCGGGCGGCGCGGCGCGACCTATGTGGTGGACGTGACGGTCAAAACCGCCGACGCGCAGAAAAGCGCCCGCCTCGCCAACGCCGCCGCCAATATGATCGTCGACAACGAAAGCAATCTGCGCTCCGGTTCGAACCAGCGCGCCGTCGATTTCATCGGCGGCAAGCTCGCGCAATTGCGCGATCGCGTGAGCCAGGAAGACACGGCGATCGCCAAGTTGAAGACCGATCTGAAAATCACCGAGGCGGGCCAGGGCGAAGTGCTGCAGGAGCGGCGGATCGCCGAACTCAACCAGCAGCTCGTCCTCGCCACCGCGCATAGCGAGGACACCCGCGCGATCGTCGATCAATTGCGCGAGGCCAATCTCAGCGCCGGCGCGGCGCTTCCGGCGGCCATCCAGTCGCCCGTCCTCAATGGCCTTCGCGAGGATTACGCGCGCCTGACGCGACAGGCCGCCGAACGCGAGACGGTGTTCGGCGCCCGCCATCCCGACGTGCTGGCCGCCAATGCGCAGCTTAGCGACATAAAGCGCCAGATCGCCGCCGAGAAGGATCGCCTTATCGCCTCGGCCAAGGCCGATTATCTGGAGGCGCGCAAGCGCGAGGCCCTCGTCGAGGACGAATTGCATAAGGCGCAGGCCGACAGCGGCGCCACCGACCAGGACGCGGTGCAATTGCGCGATCTCGAACGCAATGAAAAATCCGACCAGGCCGTTTACGAACAATTGCTGAGCCGGCAGAAGGAACTCAGCGAAATGCGCGGCCTCACCAGCGACGACGTTCGCATCGTCTCGCCGGCGATCGCGCCGACGCGCACCAATATGCCGAGATTGCCCCTGGTTCTTGCCGGCTCGCTGATCATCGGGCTGTTCGCGGCGCTCGCAAGCGCTCTCGCCCGCGAGTCCTTGCAACGCTCGCCCGCCGCCCCTTTGCCGGCCTCGCCCCGGCTCGACGTCGAGGCCGGCGCGACATTGCCCGTCTTCTCGCCGTCGCCCCATCGCGACGGGCGCCTGGCCGAAGGCGAGGCCGCGCGCTGGTTTGCGCGGCTTTGCGCCCTCGCGCCCATCCAAAACGCCCGCCGCGGCGGCCTCATCCTGGTGACGTCGGCGCGCGAAGGGGAGGGCAAGTCGACGGTCGCCGCCAATGTCGCGGCCTGCCTGGCGAGCGAAGGCGCCGAGGTGCTGCTCATCCAGATGGGGCAGGGGGAGGCTGCCCGCACGCACCGGCGAACCGGCCTCATCGATGTGGTGGAGGAGGATTATCCGCTCGAAAAAGCGTTGCTTTGGTATGGCGAGGCCAGCCCCACCGTATTGCCGCTCGGCGGAGCGGGCGGCGGCGAAGGCGCCAAGCTCGACGCGCTGCTCGCGGGGCCCGAACTGCATCGCCTGCTGCGTCGCTGCCGGCGGCAATTCGATACGCTCGTCGTCGATGGGCCGGCCGTGCTGGAGGCGCCCGCCCTGCGCTCGCTGGCGACGCTCGCCGACGCCATTCTGATGATCGTCGAGCCGGACCACACCGACGCCGATCGCATCGCCGAGGCGATCAAGGGTTTCGACCCGCTAAAGCTTTGCGTCGTGTTCAACAAGTGCGCCGATGCGCGATCCCAGTCGTCGGCGGCGGGCTCGGATCCCTCGCTCGCCGCCGCCTGAAGCCGACGCTCCTACAGACGCAGGGCCGACGGCGCGCGAACCGCCTGCGTCAGCGTCCGCAGTCCCGGCAGGATCGCCAGCGCGGAGGGATCGACGCCGCAGCGTTTGCGGCAAAGCAGCGCGACCCAGATCGCCACCGGCGTGTTGACGATCGCCCAGCCGAGCGCCGCTCCGCTGGCGCCGTAGCGCGGCGCCAGATAGATCATCAGCAGGACCCGCAAGATCAAGGTGACGATCGCGATGCGCGACCACAGCCTTTCGCCGCCGGTCATCAGCAGGACGCCTGACGAGGGGCCGCACAAAGTTATGATGAAGCTCGCCGAAGCCAGCACCACCAGCGGCACATATCCGGCCTGATAGGCGGGACCGAATATCGAGAGGATGGGCGCGGCGGCGATCGCCAGCAGCACGAACAGCGGCGTGACCAATATGAAGGCGACGGTCATCACCGAGCGCAGGACATGCTGCAGGCGCTCGGTTTCGCCGGCAAAATGCAGGTTGCTGATCTGGGTGACGGTATAGGTGTTCAGTCCCGTGGCGATCATCGGAAAAATATTGGCGATGCGCGCGGCGATGAAATAGGTCGCCGCCGCCGACGGCGCGACGAGGAAGCCCAGCAGAATGACCTCGGCATATTGGCCCATCGCCTCGACGCTCGAGGAAAGACACATGCTGCGGGCGCGCTCGAACCATTCTTTTTTGGCGAATAGCGGCTTTGCCGCGGCGACCTCGGCCGGGAATTTCCGCGCCGTGGCGAAGCTCTGGATGGCGATCGACAGGCACATGCCGAAAGCGGCGGCGCCAAAGAAGGTCGCCAGCGTCAGATCGCCATGCAGATGCAGCGCGACGACGCCGAGCAGGACCAGCCGCCAGGTGAGCTCCCGGTTGACCTCCGAGACGCGGAAGCCATGGATCGTGCGGCAGGAATGCGAGGAATAGTGCAGCATCGCCTGGGCCGCCAGAAAGGCCAGCGCCGCGCCAAGCGCCGGCGCGGGCAGGGGCGCGGGCAGGAACCGCACGCCGACGAGGAGGACGAGGCAGGCCAGCACCGTCGTCGCGCCGCTCGTCAGCCAGCCGAAACGATAGGCGCCGGCCATCAGCGCGAATTGCCGCCCACTGGCATATTCGGCCCAGGAGCGCACGATGAGGTTTTCCTGGCCGAACACCGCGGCCACTGCAAGGCAGGACAGCGCGTTGAACCAGATGGCGATCTCGCCGAACGCATGCGCCGACATCGTGCGGGCGGCGAGCGTGAAGACGACGATCATCAGCACCGCGCCGCCGCCCTTGATCGCCAGGGCCAGAATGGCGCCCGCCATCGCCTGCCGGGCGGCCAGAAAGGCTTTCAATCGATCAATCGTCGCGCGCATTTTTCGGGGTAATTTCATGTCGGCAGCAGCGCATCGATCAGCGCGGCGTCGGGCCGACCGGCCTCGTCGAGCAGCCCAAAACCCTGATTGTAATCCCAATGCGCCCAGCCAAAGCCATTCGCCTGCGCGCTCTCGCGCACCCCGCGCAGCCATTCGAGCCGCGCGGCGCGCGCCGCCTTGAACCGCAGCACGCCAAATTCATTGAGGATGACCGGCGCGTCATGCGCGCGGCTCCAGTCGGCGAGCGGCGCGAACTGAGCGGCGATGGTCGCTTTCGTCCAGGGGCGCTCCAGCGCCAGATCGATCGAGCGCGCTAGATCCCCTTCGCCGCTGGCGCGCAGCCCGTCGAGCAGCCGGGTCATCGCCGGGTCGCCGCGCGAGGTTGGAAACGGCACGCCGGCGAGGCGCGAGAGCGGGTCGGCGTCATTCCAGGTCAAGCCTTGGTGGGTGAACGCCATCGGGTCGTAATAATGGAAGGCGTAGACGATGTTGGCGTCCTCGAGCGGGCGCCAGGCGGCGAGCGCTTCGACCCGCTGGTAGGGGGCAGGCCCCACGATGAAGGTCGTCGAGGGCAGATCCTTGCGCAGATCGGCTATGAGCCGCGCCGCCTGGGCGCGCCAGACCGCGTCTTCGGCATGGGGTTCGTTGAGCAGTTCGACAAAAACCCGATCGGCAGGCAGGCGTTGGATCGGCCTGGCGAGATTGCGCCAGGCTTCGGTCAAGGCGGCAAGCGCGATTTGCGGATCGGCGCGATGCAGCCGGCCGAAATCATCGCTGGGGTGCATGTCGGCGCTGACCGCAAAATCAAGGCCGAGCAGCAGGTCCAAGGCGCGATTGAAGTCGTCGATCGCCGCGCGGATCGTCGTCGCGCTCGAAAAGCGCGCCATCAGGCTTTCGCCGGCGATCGGCAGGCGAACATGCGTCATGCCGCGCTCGCGAAGCCACTTTAGCGTGGCGCGGTCGGGTCGCTGGCCTTGGCGCGAAGGAACCTGATCGGGCAGATTGAAGCCGCGCCGCATCAGCGCGGCGCGATCCTCGCTCGGCGCGGCGCGGGCGAGGCGCGGCGCCATCGCCGCCGCGCCGATCAGCGCCAGCGCCTCCCGGCGTCGCAGCGGTAAGCTCATCGCAACGTCCTCACCATCAGGAAGAGAGCGTGAGGATTGGTCACGAGATAGCGCAAGAACAGCCGCTGCGGCTCGCGCGACATTCGAAACAGCCATTCGAGCCCACTTCTTTGCATCCAGACCGGCGCCCGCGGCTTGGCGCGCGAAAGAAAATCGAACAGGCCGCCGGATGTCTTGACGATGCCGACGCCGCGCAGGGCGGTGAGGTTGCGCATGCAGAATTGCTGCTCGAGCGGAACGCCCAGCGAAACCCAAAGCACATCCGGCCTCAACCTGGCGATTTCCTGCACGATAGCCGTTTCCTCGGCGCGCGAGAAATATCCGTTGCGGCGCCCGACGATGCGCAAGGTCGGAAAGGCGGCGAGCGAGGCCTCCGCTGCCCTTCGATTGACCTCTTCGCTCGCGCCCAGCATGTAAAATGTGACGCCCGCCTTGGCCGCCAGGCGCGCCACAACCGGAAACAGATCGCTCGTCGCGACGCGTTCGGGCAAGGGATTGGCGCATAGATATCGCGAAAGAAACACCAGCGGCTGGCCGTCCGCGTTGAGAGAATCGGCGCTGAGGAACATTTGCGCCAATTTTTGATCGCGCGCGCATAGCGAAATGACCTGGCCGTTGACCGAGGTCGAATAGACTGGCCGCGTCGCTTCGTCCCGCTCCGCGCTGAGGCAATAGTCGATAAACGCCCGCGCGGTTTCCTGAATATCGACCGCGTCGATCGGCAACCGCCCGATATGGGCGATCGGCTGTCGTTTCAGTTGACGCGCCCTGGCCGCCAGTTGCATCGCTCCGCTCCAATACCTCTATGGCGTCAAGGCATTGGCAAAGCGCATGCCTCCCGAATCGGGACAGCGGCGGCTCTGACAGGCCGCAAACGGCGGAGGGATGCGGCGGCGCGGCCATGGCTTAGGGAAGCCCTGCGCGCCCGTCCGGAACAGGCCCCGGCGCCGGTACGGCCGCCCCTTCGCGGCGGGTTCCCCTGCCGCACCCGCGGCTCGCCCCGCTTCGGCACGTCGCTTGCCATGCCTTGGCCTGGGGGCCGTCATTCCGGCGGCAAACCCCCTGTCTTGTGTCAAAATGGAGCGGTCGGGATGCAATCTGGCGGCGCATCAACCGGGGCCTTTCGGCCCGCCGGACGCCAGAATTTCGCCCATGCCGCGCGGCGCTTGCATCGACGGCGCCTGGCGAGCGCCAAAGTCATCGCCGAGATCGGCTTTCGCTATCTTGCGGCCCTGGGCGATTTCTGCGCCGTGGTTCTGGCGGCGGCCGCCTCGAACGTCATCTACAAGCTCGCGACCTTGGGACTCCTGCCCAATGTCGAACCGGTGACGGAAATCGGCGTCGCGGTCGGCGCGCTTGTCGTCTTCGCCAATATTCAACGCAACGAATATTCCATCGGGCGATTTTCGTCGTTTTCCGGCCATTTCGGGCGTTTTGTCTCCGTCTGGAACCTCGCGTTCTTCTGCGTTCTGGCGCTTGGATTCCTGACCAAGACGACCGAACTTTTCTCGCGCGGCGCAACCGGCGTTCTCTACCTCACGGGCCTGCTGGCGCTCGGCGGCATGCGGGTCGTCATGGTCGGCCTCGCCGGCGCCGCAAGGCGCCGAGGATTGCTGCCGCGCCGCCGGCTGGTCGTCGTCGGCTTCGAGAGCCAATTGTCCGCCTTCGTTGCGCGCTACGACCTGTCGGGCTCGGACATGCAAATCATCTCCGCCGCGATGCTGCGCGAGGGCGAGGACTGTCTCGACGACGATCTTGCGCTCGCCGCCGCGACCGTTCGCGTGCTGCGTCCAGACGATATTTTCATCGCCGTTCCCTGGGCGCAGACGCGAATCATCGAAGCCTGCGTCGATACTTTCCTGCGCACGCCGGCCGAGATTCACCTCGGGCCGGAGGCGATCCTCGATCGCTTTTCCGAGGCGGAAGTGTCCCAGCTCGGGCCGATTTCCAGCCTCAACCTGACGCGCCGTCCGCTTTCGCTGCTTCAGCGCATCGAGAAGCGCGTCTTCGACATGACGCTCGCCTCGCTCGCGCTCGTTCTGCTGGCGCCGCTATTTGCGATCGTCGCGTTGGCGATAAGGCTCGACAGTCCCGGGCCGGTTTTTTTCGTCCAGCGGCGCTACGGCTTCAATCAGGAGCCGTTCAGGATCGTCAAGTTTCGCACGATGAGCGCGATGGAGGACGATTCCAATCTCATTTCGGCGACGCGTTTCGATCCGCGCGTCACCCGCATCGGCGCCTTGCTGCGCCGCACCAGCATCGACGAGCTGCCGCAGCTCCTCAATGTGCTGGCCGGCGACATGTCGCTTGTCGGGCCAAGGCCGCATGCGCTCGCCCATGACCAGCGCTATGACCGCCGCATCGCCCAATATGCCCGCCGCCACAACGTCAAGCCGGGCATCACCGGATGGGCGCAGGTATGCGGCCTGCGCGGAGAAATCGCCAGCGAAGACAAAATGCGCCGCCGCGTCGAGCACGACCTTTATTACGTCGACAATTGGTCGCTGTGGCTCGACGTCAAGATCATGGCGATGACCGTCTTTTCGTCGAAAGCCCATTCCGACGCTTATTGAGCGGCGCCTCTTCGTTTCGTTCGCCGCGCGCGAAGGCGAGCCCATGCGCGACGGCCTTGCGCATGAGGCTCGAGAAAGCCAGGCCCTCGAGCTCCTTTTGCGCGGCCCAAAAGCCGTCGCGATGGGCGGGAGCGGCCCCGGCGAGACGAACGAAATAGATATTGAGGCGCAGCGAGAAATGCGTGAAGGCCTGCTCGACGATTCCCGGCGTCAGGCGCCAGGGCGCTTCGAAAGGCGCGCCGCTCGCCGCCGCGTCGGGCGCATAATCCAGCGACCAGGGCGTGCCCGGCAATTCCACGGTGCCCCCGAGCAATCCATGGGGCGGGCGGGTGCGCAAGAGCAGGCTGCCGTCCGCTTGCAGGGCGAGGAACGCCGCGCCGGCGCGCTGCGGCCTTTGCCTGGCAGGGTCCTTGCGCGGATAGGCGTCCGGCTCTCCGGTCGCGGCGGCGGCGCAGACAAATTGCAGCGGGCAGGCTGGGCAGTCCGGATTGCGCGGCGTGCAGATCGCCGCCCCGATATCCATCAGCGCCTGCGCGTAATCGCCCGGCCGGTCCGCTGGGGTCAGCGCCGCGGCGGCCTTCGCGATCGCGCCTTTGGATCTGGCGATCGGCGCTTCCATCGCATGGAGGCGCGCCAGGATGCGCGCGATATTGCCGTCGACCGGGGACGCCGGCTCGCTGAACGCGATGGCGGCGATCGCCGCGGCGGTATAGGCGCCGACGCCCGGCAGGGCGCGCAGCTCGGTTTCCGTCCGCGGGAAAACGCCGCCGCGCCGCGCGATCTCCCCGGCGCAGCGATGCAGGTTGCGCGCCCGCGAATAATAGCCAAGTCCCGCGAAGGCCTGCATGACTTCTTCCAAAGGGGCGGCCGCCAGAGCCTCGACGCGAGGCCAAAGCGCCAGGAAACGCCCGAAATAGGGCGTCGCGGTCGCCACATTGGTCTGCTGCAGCAGGATTTCCGACAGCCAGACGACGTAGGGATCGGCGCGCTTGCCGGCCTCGGCCCGCCAGGGCAGGCTCCGCCGATGGCGGTCCCACCATTCGAGCACGCGGCGAGCCGGCGACGGTTTCGCATCCGCGCGATAAGGGTTTAGATTGGCGTTCGCGTTCGATCCGGCTTTCATCGCGCCGATCATAGGTGGACAAAACCGATGACGAAACCGCCAGGCTGGAAAACTCGCGGCGGGGCCATCCCGCTCGGCGAATTCCTGGAGCAGCTTGTCGAACCGGCGTTGGCGCGCCAGGGCCTTGGGGAGATGAGCCTCGTCACCGATTGGCGGGAGATCGCCGGCGACCAGATCGCCAGAATCTGCCGGCCGATCGAGGTGCAATGGCCCGCTCGCGCCGCAAAGCGCGATCCCGACGCGCCCCCCGCGCTGGCGACGCTCGTGCTGCGCGTCGAAGGCGCCTTCGCGCTGGAGGCGCAACATTCGGCGGCGATCCTCATCGAGCGCGTCAATGCGCATCTGGGCTGGCGCTGCATCGGCAAGGTCGCTTTCCGGCAGGGACCGCTTGACAGCGCCGCCAAACGTCCGCCAAGGACCGCGCCGCCGAGCGCGCGGGCCAAGGACCTGGCGCGCCAATATGCGGCGCCGATCGAGACCGACGAACTTCGCGAGGCGTTGACGCTTCTTGGCGCGCGGGTCATCGATCGGACCGGCGGCGCGCAATAGAGCCCAGCAGGAGAGCCAGAGATTACCGACACGTCCCATGCGCTGGGCCATCGCCGTCTCATCAAGATGAACGGCCTCGGCAATGAAATCGTCATTCTCGATCTGCGCGGCGCCGAGGGCGGCGTCGTGCCCGATCAGGTACGCGCCATCCATCGCGCCGAGGGCCTCGCCTTCGATCAGCTGATGGTTCTGTTCGACCCGCGCCGCACCGACACTGCCGCTTTCATGCGCATCTACAACAATGACGGCAGCGAAGCGGACGCCTGCGGCAATGGAACGCGCTGCGTCGCCTATTGGCTGCTGCGCGAAGGCGATCAGCGCGATGTCAAGCTCGAAACCGCCGCCGGCGTTCTCGATTGCCGGCGCGAAGGCGAATATTCGTTCCGCATCGACATGGGTGAGCCTCGCCTCGCCTGGCGGCAGATCCCGCTGCGCGATCCGGTCGCCGACACAAGAAGCGTCGACCTGCCGATCGCCGCGATCGACGCCGCGGAACTCGGCCCCGCCTCGCTCGTCAACATGGGCAATCCTCACGCGATCTTCTGGGTCCAAGACGTCGAGGCTGTCGATCTGGCGAAAATCGGCCCGTTGCTCGAGCACCACCCGATCTTCCCCGACAAGGCCAATATCTCGCTCGCCAATGTCGTCGCGCGCGATCATATCCGCCTGCGCGTCTGGGAGCGCGGCGTCGGCCTGACCAAAGCCTGCGGTTCGGCCGCCTGCGCGGCTCTCGTCGCCGCCGTGCGTGGCGATCTTGCCGAGCGCAAGGCGCGCCTCAGCCTGCCGGGCGGCGATCTGACGATCGAATGGCGGGAGAGCGACAATCACGTATGGATGACCGGCCCGGTCGAGTTCGAAAGCGAGACGGGCCTCGATCTGAGATAGCGCTTCTCGCGGAATCGACGATTTCCGCAAACCCGCCGCAAAACCCGCTTTTCCCAAGATATACTACACGACGGCTCAATCAGCGCCGGCGATCAAAATAATGTTACGATATGGTGCATTGCACCCATGTATATTGAGGATCGCGGCGATCGATCGTGACGGGCAATGGCGCTGCGGACATCGGTCTGCGCGCCGCGTCGTCGACCCAAGCGAGCGCCGGATATCTGTGGTCAGCCTGGCTTTGCGCGCAAACGGGCGTTTGCGCGCAAAGCGGCGCGTCTCGCCGCCGCCGATATTGAGAAACCGTCTCATAAACCGCTCTAGCGACGATATACTGAACGTCGACCCAATCGGCGGCGGCGATCAAAATAATGTTATAATATGTTGCACCGCACCCATGTATATATATTTACGGCTGTGTCGGCAATGGCGCTTGGGTCCTCTGCGTCAGGCGGCCGGCGGGTTTGGGTTCGAGACTCGGGTTCATGACGGCCATCGTTCGACTAGCGCTTGCGCGCCCTTACACTTTCGTCGTCATGGCGATCCTCGTGCTGATTTTCGGCGGCATATCGGCAGTCCGCACGCCGACCGATATTTTCCCCAATATCGGCATTCCCGTCATTTCGGTGGTCTGGAGCTATACCGGCCTGCCGCCCGACGACATGTCGGGCCGCATCATCGCCGTCTATGAACGCACGCTGTCGACGACGGTCAACGACATCGAGCATATCGAGTCGCAGTCGCTCCCCGGCGTCGGCGTCGTCAAGATCTACTTCCAGCCGACCGTCGACATCAGCGCCGCGCAGGCGCAGGTCACGTCGATTTCGCAAACGATCCTGAAGCAACTCCCGGCGGGCGTCACGCCGCCGATCATTCTGGCCTATAACGCATCGAGCGTTCCGATCATCCAGCTGGCGCTGTCAAGCGACACGCTGTCGCAAACCGACCTGAACGACCTCGCCCAGAATTTCATCCGGCCCGCGCTCGCCACGGTTCCCGGCGCCCAGCTGCCTTACGCCTATGGCGGCGCCGGCCGGCAGGTGCAGATCGATCTCGATCAGAACGCGCTGCACGCCCATAGCCTTTCGGCGACCGACGTCGGCAATGCGCTCGCCCGGCAAAACCTCATCACCCCGGTCGGCACCGAGAAGATCGGCTCCTACGAATATACGATCGACCTCAACGATTCGCCCAAGGTCCTGGCCGACTTCAACAACCTGCCGATCAAAGTGGTCGACGGCGCCGTCGTCTTCATGCGCGACGTCGCCTTCGTCCACAACGGCTCGCCGCCGCAGACCAATGTCGTGCAGCTCGACGGGCGCAAGGGCGTGCTGATGTCGGTTTTGAAGATCGGTTCGGCCTCGACCCTCGACATTATCAACGGCGTCAAGGCGCGCCTGCCGGCCATTCAAGCCACTCTGCCGCCGGGGGTCGAGCTCAAATACGTCGCCGATCAATCCGACTTCGTCAAATCCTCCGTCGCCGCCGTGGTGCGCGAAGGCCTCATCGCCGCCGCGTTGACCGGCTTCATGATCCTGGTCTTCCTGGGAAGCTGGCGCTCGACCCTGATCATCACCGTCTCGATACCCCTGGCGGTGCTCTCCTCGCTGATCGCCCTGTCGGCGCTCGGCCAGACGATCAACGTGATGACGCTCGGCGGTCTGGCGCTGGCGGTCGGCATTCTCGTCGACGACGCCACGGTCACCATCGAAAACATCAATCGCCATATGGAGGAGCATGGCGAGGACATTTTGACGGCCATCACCCGCGGCGCGCAGGAAATCATGCCGCCGGCGACGATCGCGCTGTTTTGCATCTGCATCGCCTTCGTCCCGCTGCTGTCGCTTGGCGGCGTCGCCGGCTATCTCTTTCGCCCGCTGGCGATGGCGGTCGTCTTCGCGATGATCGCCTCCTACATATTGACCTATACGCTGGTGCCGACGATGGCGCATTTCCTGCTGCGAAGTCAGCATCGCCACACGGCCAGCGTGGAGTCTGACGAGCCTCCCGCGGCCGGCTTTTTCTCACGCTTTCAACGCGGCTTCGAACATCATTTCGAGCGGCTGCGGCGCGGCTATATCGGCCTGCTGCAATTGGCGCTGGTGCACCGCTTCTGGTTCGCCGGCGGCTTCCTATGCGTCGCGCTGGCCTCGCTCGCCCTTGCGCCCTATCTCGGACAGGATTTCTTCCCCTCGGTCGACGCCGGCGCGATCAAGATTCACATGCGCGCGCCGACCGGCACCCGAATCGAGGAAACGACGCTGCTGGCCGATCAGGTCGAGGCGAAGGTGCGCGCGATCGTGCCGCCGAACCGCGTGGCGAGCATCGTCGACAATATCGGCCTGCCGATCAGCGGCATCAATATTTCCTACGGCAATTCGGGCACCATCGGCGTGTTCGACGCCGACATCTTGGTCACCTTGAATGAAGGGGCGACCTCTTCGGCCGAATACGCCAAGATTTTGCGCGAGAAATTGCCGAAGGCGTTTCCCGGCGCGACTTTCTCCTTCCTGCCCGCCGATATCGTCACCCAGATCCTCAATTTCGGCTCGCCCGCGCCGATCGACGTGCAGATCGCCGGCGCCGATCTTGGCGCGAGCCGAGCCTTCGCCAACAAGCTGCTCGCGAAAATCCGCCGCGTCGCCGGCGTCGCCGACCCGCGCATCCAGGAGCAATTCCAGAATCCCGCGCTCAAGGTCGATTTCAACCGGGAGCTGGCCGGCGTCGTGGGGCTGACCGAAGGCGACGCGGCCGCCAGCATTCAGGCGACGCTGTCGGGAAGCACCCAGACGGCGCCGACCTACTGGCTCGATCCGACCAATGGCGTGTCCTATCCCGTCTCCGTCCAGACGCCGCAATATTCCATCGATTCGCTTGGCGAACTCAAGAACCTGCCGCTGACCGCCGCCCAGTCGACGCAATTGCTCGGCGGCCTGGCGACCTTCTCGCCCGAGCCGCTCGACGCCATCGTCTCGCATTACAACATCCGCAACGTCGTCAATATCTACGCCACGACCCAAGGGCGCGATCTGGGCGGCGTGGCGGCCGACATCCAGAAAATCGTCGACGACGCCCGCGCCGACCTTCCCAGAGGCTCGACCGTCGCCATCCGCGGCCAGACGGCCACCATGACCAACGCGTATCAGCAATTGCTTGTGGGCCTCGCCCTGTCGGTCGTGCTGATCTATCTGCTGATCGTCGTCAACTTCCAGTCCTGGCTCGATCCCTTCGTCATCATCATGGCGCTGCCGGCCGCCCTGGCCGGCATCGTGTGGATGCTGTTCATCACTTACACCAGCCTGTCGGTGCCCGCCTTGACCGGCGCGATCATGTGCATGGGCGTCGCCACCGCCAACAGCATTCTGGTCGTCAGCTTCGCGCGCGAACAGCTCGCCGCGGGCAAGGACGTCGTGACCGCCGCGCTGGAGGCGGGCGCGACGCGTTTCCGCCCCGTGCTGATGACCGCGCTCGCCATGATCATCGGCATGGCGCCGATGGCCATCGAGCCCGGACAGAATTCGCCGCTTGGCCGCGCGGTCATCGGCGGCCTGCTTTTTGCAACCTTCGCCACTCTGCTGTTCGTGCCGACGCTGTTCAGCATCGCGCATGGACGCCAGACCAGCCGAGAAGCGGCGGCCGAGCCGCTCTCCGGCCTGCCGTCCCACGCCTGACCCGGAGCTCCCATGTCTTCCGAAAAACCCACTCGTCCTGCGAAGCCGCGACGCCTTTTGCTCGCGCTCTGCGCGGTCGGGGCCGGCACGATCGGCTTTGCCGTGTTCGGCATCGCGGATCGCGCAAGAAGCACCCAGGAAGTGCAAGCCTGGACCAACGAGCAGGCGATTCCGACGGTGCGGCTCGTCCAGCCCGAACGGGGTCCGCAGGAAGAGCAGCTCATCCTGCCGGGCAACGTGAACGCCTTTTTCACCGGCTCGCTGTTCGCCCGCGCCAGCGGCTATGTGACCGCCTGGCACAAGGATATCGGCGCCCATGTGACGAAAGGCGAGGCGCTCGCCGCGATCTCGGCGCCCGATCTCGACCACCAGCTTGAAGAGGCGAAGGCGCAGCTCGTCCAGTTGCAGGCGGCGGTCGAACAGGCGCAGGCCACCGCCGATCTCGGCCATGTCACCGACCAGCGCACCGCGCGGCTCGTCGCGCAGGGCTGGTCGAGCGCCGAACAGGGCGACACGGACCGCCTGACCTCGGCGTCCCGCACGGCTGCGCTGGCGGTCGCCAAGGCCAATGTCTCGGCGCAGCAGGCGGCGGTGAGCCGGCTCGAGGAGCTGACGGGGTTCGAGGCGATCAAGGCGCCCTTCGACGGCGTCGTGACGGCGCGCAACGTCGATATCGGCGATCTCGTCAACGCCGGCGGCACGTCGGGCCGGGCGCTGTTTCAGATCGCCGACATTCATCGCATGCGCATCTATGTGAATGTCCCGCAGGCTTTCCTCGGCCAGCTCAAGCCCGGCATCAAGGCGACGCTGCATCTGCCCGGCCAGCAGGAGACTTTCGAGGCCGAGCTGGTGTCGACCTCCAATTCGTTGACGGAAAATTCCCGCACCGCCTTGATCGAACTGCAGGCGGACAATCCCGAGGGAAAACTCTGGCCCGGCGCCTTTGCCGAGGTGCATTTTCACATTCCTGCCGATCCCAACACCCTGCGCATCCCGACCACCGCTCTGTCATTCGGCGCCCAGGGCATGCGCGTGGCCGCGGTGGACGCCAACGACAAGGTCGAGCTGAAGGAAGTGACGCTTGGCCGCAATCTGGGCAATCGCGTGGAAATCCAATCCGGCCTGTCCTTGTCCGACCGGCTGATCGACAATCCCCTGGAATCCACCGAGACCGGCGAACTCGTCCAGATCGCCGGCGCGGAGGCCAAAACCCCGGCGCTCGCCAGGGCGGAAAAAGCCGGTCCCGTCACGGTCAGAAACGATTGAGCCGCCGGCTTAGGCGCTTCGGCTTCGAGCGCGGCCCGGCGCGTCGTCGCGAGGCGTCTGCCGTAGGGTTTTGCCCGATATTGCTTTGGCCGCGACCCTGTGGCACAAGGCGCGCGGTCTCGCCCATCCCGTTATATTCGTCGCCGGATGGGACGGCGCTGCCGTAGCTCAGTGGTAGAGCACTCCATTGGTAATGGAGAGGTCGACAGTTCAATCCTGTCTGGCAGCACCATTCAACCCGTTGAAATTTCTGACGTATGAATATTGGACGCCGATTCGGGCTCGGCACGAGAATGAGAACAGACGCTCAACATGGCGGATATCCACGCGCGCACGCGCGGCGATGCATTCGACGCCAATCCGTCCTGTGGCCGATAGCTGCCGAAGCGGGCCACGATCCCCCTGGCCAGAAATAATCCCGGCGTCGGATCATCAGCGCCGCAAGCCCGTCCCATAGGCTTGACGCCCTTCGACGCGTCAAAACACGCGCAAGCGCCTCCATTCGACAACCGCACTTGTTTATGCGGTTTTTCGTGCAGGTTCAGCCATCGCTTCTATTGCGAGAATTGCTAGCGTATGCGCGTCGTGGTCGCCTCGATCGGCGATGCTGAGAACGACATTCGCGACCTCGTCTCGACGCTTGTTGCCATCCTTGGTGAGCCGCATAACCATCTCGATCGCGGCGCGCATGATGCTGGTTTGTTCGTAGCTGGACTCATTGTAGGGCATGAGACGGCTCCAGACCTTGCGCTACGGGAGCGCAGTCTAGTCTCTGTGTCGCCGGCAACTTGGCGTTGTGGTCGGCGGTATGTTGACAATAGGACGCAAGGACTACTTGTCGAATAAAATAAAGTTTAGAGCCTTCTGTCCTCGCTCATCCCGCGATGCCGAGCCGGCGCGCCAGAAGGCCGATGACAAGCAAAGCGAGCCCGAAGGCGATTCCCGCAAGTCGCGCGGTTAGCCGCCACTGGCGCGCATCTTCGGTCGGGTCATGACGCGGAGTCATCGCGCGAGCCCATCAGATTTTTGGGATGCGGCGCGCGGACTGCATTTCCGATTCGAGTGGCGCACAGCAGCGCGGAGCCTCATTCTCTGTCGCGAAGACCCCCTGTCGCCAGTAACTTTGCCGCAGCCTCCCCATAGTCAGGGCGCTGCCCCCGGCTCGCTGGCGCGAACACCCGATCAGCCTCCCGAGCCGGTCCTTGCCGATGGGCGTAATCGTCGCCATAGCCGTATGAGCCGGTCACGCCGAGCTCGGACAAGCTTAGTTCCGTGTGAAGTTTCCGCATCGCTGCGGAAGCTGGGGAACTCAGTCCGATGGCCGCGACACCGACGCCGATAGCGATGCAAGCAAGCGAAGCGAGCGCCGTCTTTGCGAGTATTGAGAACATCCTCGTCTCCCGTATCAGCACGTTCGAGCGCAAGCTCGAACTCGCGAGCTATCAACGAGTTGCTCGACAGGACGTTGCGAACGGCAGCGCGCAACAACTTGTGAAGCGCGAGAGGCCCGGGATAACAGCGATTCGATTTGGGCTTACTCGGCCGCCCGGATGCTCCGGCTCTACGACCAGGAATAACAAAAAGCGCCGACCGCAAGCAGGATAATCGCCGCCGCGATGATCCAATGTTTCTGTTCAAAGTCGTGCATCGTCATGGCCGGGCCTGTCGCGCTATCGCGGAAACTGCCTTGATAGCACGGGCGCGCGAGTTCGCCCACGGACCCGGCAACCGCTCGCCTGACGCGCTTGAAACAGACCGGCGAGGTTTCAGCGCATCGGTTTAGCCGGCAAGGCAAACGGACTCGCCTCGCGGCTGGATTCGCAGATTTCCTCAATCGCGCTGATGACGCCCTCATGCTCGAGCCACGGCACCCATTCCCCGTAGCCCTCGTCGACGATCGCCTGTTCGATCGAAGCAAAATCCCGGAATTGGCCCGTCCGCGCCAATTCATAGGCGCGCCGCGCCGCGTATTTGATGGGTCGAAGATCGTCTATATCGTCTATGACCATAATGGCTTCCTCCGCATTCCGCAGGGTTAACCATAATCGAGTCGTTCATAAGGCGGCCGGGGCGCCGATCTTTCGCCCGATCGGCGATAAAGCGTATACAGTCCCCGCCGATTGGCTTGGGCAAGCTCAGAAGAGAGCCATGACGGACAAGACAAGTCTCATCGACGGCATCCTCACCATCATGCGCGGCTGTTGGGACCTGCCTTCCGACTGCAACGAAGGAGAATTGTTCACCTATGCCGAGGTGCTGGTCGATCGCATTCAGGCCGGCGACGGCAAGGAGGCGCTCTACGCCTATCTCAGCGACGTGCAGTCCGCCAAACTCGAAATGCCGGCGTCCGACGCCTGGCGCGAGATTGTCGATCGCTCGATCGCTCTGGTAAAGATTTCAGGCTGACTCGCTATGGCCAGCCGTCATTGCGAGGGAGCGCAGCGACGAAGCAATCCAGACTGTGGCTGCGATCGCCTTCCTCTGGACGGCTTGGCTGCCGCTCGCCATGACGACCGGTTGTTTCCGGCATAAGGTGATCCCGCTTCAGGCTCGCCCTCGATTCGGGAGCCGCAGGCGGGAAGCGAAAGTCCGGCAGGGGGAATGATGTCAAAAATCGTCACGCTCGCAGCGCTTGCCGTAGCTCCTTTCGTCCTATCGGGATGCGCGACGAACCGGTTCGACCATGTCGTCGGGATAACCGAGGGCGCCGCGCACCGGAAGGCCGACGCGCAATGCCGGACGCTGGGCGAGGTCGCGCGCGTCCATGAATGGCTGAGCAATTCGCTCGCTTTCGAATGCGTCGGCCCCAGGAGCGTGGGCCAAGCTCCCGCCGCGGGGCTGACCTACGGGCCCCTTTAGAGCGGGATGCGTTGAACTTGAATCGTAGCGCTTACGCTCGGCGCCCAATTCGCTAATGCGCCATTGTTCGCATGCAGGCCATTTTTTTCATCCCTGAAAGCTTGTCAAGGACGGCCCCATAGGGGCCGCCGCCTTCGGCGGTCGTCCGAAGGACGATCCTTGACAAGCTTTCAGGGATGAAAAACGCTCCGCCATGCGAACGATGGATCAGACTCGACCGCTTTAACCTAATTGGAGCGAGCTAGAGCCCCGTCGAACGCCCCGTCACTTCGGCTTGGCGTTTTCCAGACAGGTCAGCAATCCGACATAGCCTTGCGAATCGCCCTTCGGCGCGCATTGGCCGCGCACATCGACGGGAAATTGCGCCCATTTCTGGCGAATCTCGTCGCGCGCCGCCTCCTGGTCGCGGATGCAGCTCCTGAACCTGCCGGATTGATCCTCGGGAGGCGCCGAATATCGCGCCGACAAGCAAAGCACGCCGGGGTCCAGGCTCGGCGCCGACGACGCCAACGTCAGGGCGAAAATCAAATTCAACATTGTCGCGCTTCCCCTAATCCGGCCGAATCGGCGAGCGCCGAACGGCCTAGCGGGGAATAATCGCGCAACGCGACGGGATTGCGATCATCTGGACGCCGTTCCAACACGATTGCGCACGTTTCCAACACGATTGCGTGAATCGGCGCGCGGCCTCAGCCGCGCCGCGCCGCGAAAAATTCGCGCAGCAGCGCCGCCGCCTCGCTCTCGCGAATGCCGCCGTAAACCTCCGGCGCGTGATGGCAGGTCGCCTGCGCAAAGAAACGCGGGCCGTTGTCGACGGCGCCGCCCTTGGCATCGCCGGCGCCGTAATAGAGGCGGCGCAGCCGCGCGAACGAGATCGCGCCCGCGCACATGACGCAAGGCTCCAGCGTCACATAGAGATCGCAATCGGCAAGGCGCTGCGAGCCGAGCTTGGCCGCCGCCGCGCGGATCGCCAGGATTTCGGCATGGGCGGTCGGATCGTTGTCGCCGATCGTGCAATTGCCCGCGCTGGCGATGACCGCGCCCTGGCGCGCGACCGCCGCGCCGACCGGCGCCTCGCCCCGCGCGCCCGCCGCCCGCGCCTCCGCGAAGGCAACGCTCATCGCGTCATCGGTCATTTCTGGACCCGAGGATTGAAGATTCGCCGTCCAAGCAACATGGCTCCCGTTTGCCGGCGCAACCTGCTAGGACATCGCGCGTTGTCTGGCAAATCGCCGGCCCCACGCGCTGCGAAGCGCCTGACAGGAATGCCCATGATCGATCAAGCAAAGCCCAGCGCGGGCGACCGGCCCCGCCGCCGCATCCTCGACGCGCCGGGCGCGGCCCCAAGCGAAAAACGCGAGGGCCAGCGCATCGCCAAGGCGATGGCGCGCGCCGGCCTCTGCTCGCGGCGCGACGCGGAGGGCTGGATCGCCGAGGGCCGCGTCGTCGTCAACGGCGTGAAGCTCATGAGCCCCGCCTTCAATGTGAGCCCGAGCGACGACGTGCGCGTCGACGGCAAGCCCCTCGCCGCGCCCGAGCGCACGCGATTGTTCCTCTACAACAAGCCGCGCGGCCTGGTGACGACCGCGCGCGACCCCGAGGGCCGCCCGACGATCTTCGACAATCTGCCCGAGGACCTGCCGCGCGTCGTCGCCGTTGGGCGCCTCGACATCAATACCGAAGGGCTCATCCTGCTGACCAACGACGGGGGCCTGGCGCGGGTTCTGGAGCTGCCCGCCACCGGCTGGCTGCGCCGCTACCGCGTTCGGGCGCATGGCGAGATCGCGCAGGAAACGCTCAACCCGCTGAGCGAGGGCGTGACGATCGACGGCGTCGACTATGCCGGCATCGAGGCGATTCTCGATCGCGCGCAGGGCTCCAACGTCTGGATGACGATGGGGCTGCGCGAGGGCAAGAATCGCGAGATCAAGAAAGTGCTCGAACATCTCGGCCTGGCGGTCAACCGGCTCATCCGCATCTCGTTCGGCCCGTTCCAGCTTGCCGATCTCGAAGAGGGCGCGGTCGCCGAAGTGCGCACGCGCGTGCTTCGCGATCAGCTCGGCGCGAAACTCGCGCGCGAGGCCGGCGTCGATTTCGATGCGCCGCTGACCGAGCGCGGCGAGCCGGCGCCCGCCGCGCCGCGCGTGGAGTCGCGCCCGCCGCGCGCGCCAGGGCGCAACGATCGCAAGCCCCGTCCCGGCGGCTATGAGGCGCGCGAGGAGAAGGCGCGCAGCGACCCGAAAACCTCCTACGGGCCGAAGATGCGCAAGCATGTCTCGACGCTGCGCGCTCAAAGACAAGAGGACGAGAAAGGGCCGCGCAAGCGCATCGAGCGCGGCGCCACCGCCGACCGCAAGGGGCGCGAGGTCAAGGTCGAACGGCTGCTGCCCGCCGCCGGCCAGGCGCGCGACCGGATTGGCGGCCCGCGCGGCAAGGGGCGGCCCGCCGTTGAGGGCCGCCCGCCCCGCGCGTTCCGGCCCGGCGACCGCACCAAGCCGCCGCGCCAGCGCGCCTGGACCGAACGCCCGCCCGAAGGCGCGGGAGGGGGCGAAAAGCCGTTCCGCGAAAGCGCGCGCGGCGATTCAAGGCCGCGCCGCGACAGCGTCGCCGGTCCTTCGCCGGGCCGCGACCGCGACAAGCCGCGCCGCGACGGCGATCGTCCGCCCCGCTCGGACAAGCCGTTCCGCAAGGGGCCGCCGCGCGATGCCTCGGCGCGCGACAAGCGGCGCAGCGAGGCGGGGAAGGGCGAGGCCAAGCCGTTTCGCGACAGCGCGACGGGGCGCGGACCGCGCGCGCGCGACGACGGGAAATCCTTCCGCAAAGCACCGCCCGGCGGTTCGCCGCGCGGCGCATCCGGCCCTCGCGACGGCGCCAAGCCCTTCCGCAACGGGCCGCCGCGCGGCGCCTCGGGCGGCAAGCCGCGCAGCGGCGGCTCGCGCCCGCCAAGGCGCGGCTGAGCGATGCGCATCGTCGGGGGCCGGCTGCGCGGCCGCGTGCTGCGGGCGCCGGCCTCGCGCGCGATCCGCCCGACCTCCGAGCGCCTGCGCGAATCGATCTTCGATATTCTGACGCATCGCTTCGCCGATCCGATCGGGGAAGCGCGCGTCGTCGATCTCTTCGCCGGTTCGGGCGCGCTCGGCCTCGAGGCTCTGTCGCGCGGCGCGGCTTTCGCTCTGTTCGTCGACGACGGCGCCGAGGCGCGCGCGCTGCTGCGCGCCAATGTCGAGGCGCTCGGCCTTGGCGGGCTGACCCGCATCTGGCGCGCCGATGCGGCCAGGCTCGGCAAGGCGCCCGCCGGGCCGCCATTCACCCTCGCCTTCCTCGATCCGCCCTATGGCAAGAATCTGGCGGGGCCCGCTCTCGCCGCGCTCGCCGCCGGACAATGGCTCGCCGAGGGCGCGCTCTGCGTCGTCGAAGAAGCGGCCAAGGCCGAGATCGCCGCGCCCGCCGCGTTCCGCCTCGCCGACGAGCGAAGCTACGGCGAGACAAGAATTATTTTTCTTCGCCATGAGGCGCCAGGCAAACCCGCTTAAGGGTCGATTGCGCGCCTTCGCCTGGCGCTTCGGCGCGGCGGCGCCGTTTGGTCCACAGGCTCGACGCCGCAAACGCCTGCAACCGATATACAGGCTCAGGCGTTTGTTCTATCGTCTTGCGCCGGTCAAGGCGCGCCCGCTAACGCCGAAATTTCAGAGAGGTCGTCATGTCGAACGAAGGTCTTCTGGTCACGCTGGTGGTCGGCGTGATCGCCGGATGGTTGGCCGGGCAGATCGTGCGCGGCGCCGGCTTCGGGCTGATCGGCGATCTCATCGTCGGAATCGTCGGCGCCTTCATCGGCGGATGGCTATTGCCGCGACTGGGCATCATTCTTGGAACCGGCATCGTCAGTTTGATCATCAATGCGACGATCGGCGCGGTGCTGCTGCTGTTCATCCTCCGGCTGGTTCGCGGCGGCGGCGGCGGATGGGGAAGCCGTTGGGGCCGCCGGCGCTGGTGAGCAACGTCGCCTGGAGCCTACTGCGCTAGAGTAGGAATCGTAACGCTTCCGCTCAGCGCCGAATTCGCTATTGCGCCATTGTTCGCATGCAGGCCATTTTTTTCATCCCTGAAAGCTTGTCAAGGACGGCCCCGTAGGGGCCGCCGCCTTCGGCGGCCGTCCGAAGGACGATCCTTGACAAGCTTTCAGGGATGAAAAACGCTCCGCCATGCGAACGATGGATCAGACTCGACTGGTCCCACCCAATTGCATCACGCCCGCTTGGCGCCCCGCTCCCGCCGTGCCAAGCTCGCGCCGTGTCGCGCGCGCAACGCCTTCTCGACCTGATCCAGATTCTGCGCCGCCATCGCCGCCCCGTCGCCGGCGCGGCGCTGGCGCGCGAAATGGGCTTCAGCCTGCGCACGCTCTATCGCGATATCGCCGCTTTGCAGGCGCAGGGCGCCGATATCGCGGGCGAGGCCGGGCTCGGCTATGTCCTGCGGCCCGGCTTCATGCTGCCGCCGCTGATGTTCAACATCGAGGAGATCGAGGCTTTGGCGCTCGGCTCGCGCTGGGTCGCCTCGCGCGCCGATTCGCCGCTCGCCGGCGCGGCGCGCAACGCCCTGGCCAAGATCGGCGCCGTGCTGCCGCCCGACCTTTCCGACCTCATGGATTCCTCGGCTTTGCTCGTCGGCCCGGGCGGGCGCATCGCGGCGGGCGACGCGCAGCTGCCGGCGATCCGGCAGGCGATCCGCGCCGAGCGGAAACTGGGGCTCGCCTATGTCGATGGAGCGGGGGCCGAGACGCGGCGCATGATCTGGCCGTTCGCGCTCGCGTTCTTCGATCGCGCCCGCGTCGTCGTCGCCTGGTGCGAGGCGCGCCAGGCGTTCCGGCATTTCCGCACCGACCGCATCAGCGCGATCGAGCCGGCCGCGATGCGCTATCCGCGCCGGCGCCAGGCGCTGCTGAAGGAATGGCGGCGCAGCCAAGGAATCGTCGAGGGGTGAATCGCTGCTGACGGAATCTGACAGCGGCTGGCCGTATGAGAGGCCCCGGTCCAACCAGGGAGCCAGCCATGAATGATTTCAATTTCGTTCTTCTCTATGTCGAAAGCCCCAAGCGCAGCGAGACGTTCTATGCCGATCTACTCGGGCGCCCGGCGGTCGAATCGCATCCGACTTTCGTGATGTTTACGATGTCGCCCGGCATCATGCTGGGGCTTTGGGGGCGCGAGGGCGTTGAGCCCGCCGCCAATGCGCCGGGCGGGGGCGAAATCGCAGTTCGCGTCGATGGCAACGCGACGCTCGAAGCGCGCCATGCCGATTGGCGCCAGCGCGGCCTGAAAATCGTCCAGCCGCCGACCGACATGGATTTTGGCCGCACCTTCGTCGCGCTCGATCCCGACGGTCACCGTCTGCGGGTGTTCGCGCCGGCGGAGTGAGAGACCGGCGAAGCGCCAGTTCTTCCAGCCTCAGCGCCGCCCGAACAGCCGCTCGATGTCGCCGAGCTTCAGTTCGACATAGGTCGGGCGGCCGTGGTTGCATTGGCCGGCGCCGGGGGTTCGCTCCATCTCGCGCAGCAGAGCGTTCATTTCCTCGGGCTTGAGCTTGCGGCCCGAGCGCACCGAATGATGGCAGGCGATCGTCGCCAGGCGATGGTCGAGCCGGCGCTCCAGCGACAAAGCGCCGTCCTCGGCGGATAGATCATCGGCAAGATCGCGCATCAAGAGGTTCATGTCGGCCCCGGCGATGAGCGCCGGGACCTCGCGCAGCAGGATCGCGCCCGGCCCGAAGCCCTCGATCACCAGGCCAAGCTCTTCCAGCGCGCCGGCGTGATCGACAAGCTCGGCGGCGGCGTCGGGCTCGAGATCGACGACGATGGGCGAGAGCAGGATCTGGCGCTCGACGCCGCTTTCCGCGCGCTGGCGTTTCAGGCGCTCATAGACGATGCGCTCATGGGCGGCGTGCTGGTCGACGATGACGATGCCGTCGCCCGTCTGGGCGATCACATAGGCGTCATGCACCTGCGCGCGCGCCGCGCCGAGCGGCGCGGCGAGATCGGCGTTCAAAGGCGCCGCGACATCGGCGGCGGCGTTGGCGGCGGGCGCAAAAGCGGCAAAGCTCTGCTGCTCCGGCTCGGCCAGGCCTGCCGGCGCGGCGGGCGATTGGCGCCAATCCCAGGGTTTGGCCGCCCGCCCGGCCGAGGGCGGGAAAGCCGGCGCGCGCAACGCGGCGATCGCGCCGATGCCGCCCGTCGTCGAGGCCTGGTGCAACGCGCCTTCCAGCGCCTGGCGGATCGCCCCGACGAGGAGGCCGCGCACCAGCCCGGCGTCGCGAAAGCGCACCTCGGCCTTGGCCGGATGCACATTGACGTCGACGTCGCGCGGCTCGCATTCGATAAACAGCGCCGCGACCGCGTGCCGGTCGCGCGGCAGATAGTCGAGATAGGCGGCGCGCAACGCGCCGGCGAACAATTTGTCGCGCACCGCGCGGCCGTTGACGAAAAAATACTGGGACAGCGAATTGGCCTTGCTGAAGGTCGGCAGGCCGGCAAAGCCGGTGAGGCGCACGCCCTCGCGCTCGGCGCTGAGCGCCAGGCAATTGGCGGCGAATTCCGAGCCCAGAGCCTGGCGCGCCCGTTCCAGTCGCCCCGCCTCGCCGGGGCAGGCCGGCCAGTCGAAGCTGGCGCTGATGTCGCTCGAAAAAGAAAAGCGCGTCAGCGGATTGGCCAGCGCGAGGCGGCGCACCACGTCGCCCGCCGCCTGCGCTTCGCTGCGGTCGCTTTTCAGGAATTTCAGCCGCGCCGGCGTCGCGGCGAACAGATCGCGCGCCTCGATACGCGTGCCCTGCGGCTGCGCGCAGGGCTGCGCGGCGCCCTTGACGCCTTCCTCGACGAGCAGCATGGCGGCGTGATCGGCGCCGCGCGCCCGCGAGCGGATCTCCAGACGGGAAACCGAAGCGATCGAGGGCAGCGCTTCGCCGCGAAAGCCGAGCGTGGCGATATGGGTGAGATCGCCGTCGGGAATTTTCGAGGTCGCATGGCGCTCGACGCTGAGCTCGAGGTCGCGCGCGTTCATGCCCTCGCCGTCGTCGCATACGCGGATGAGCCGGCGCCCGCCGGCCTCCACGGCGACATCGATGCGGGTAGCGCCCGCGTCGAGCGCATTCTCGACGAGTTCCTTCACCGCGGCGGCCGGCCGCTCGATCACTTCGCCGGCGGCGATGCGATCGATCAGCAGGGGATCGAGGCGGCGAATGAGCATGAACCGGTTCCCGGGCGGAGGCGCGGCCAATTCAACCAGATTCTCGGGGCGGAAGGGAGAAATAATGCCAGCGCCCCACGGCTCCAACAAAAAACGCCCGGCTCAAAGAGCCGGGCGCCATTGTTTCCTTCATCGCGCTGGCGAGGTCATTTCTTGCGCACGGCTCCGCCAGCATGCCCGCCGCCGTGCCCACCGCTGAAATGCGCAGCGCCGTGCGCGCTGAAATGCGCGCCGCCATGAGCGCCGCCGAAGGCCGGGCGAGCGCCGCCATGCGTGAAGCCGCCGGGACGGTTTCCGCCATGATAACGATGTCCGCCGCCGCCGCCGCCGCTCCATCCGTTCCAGCCTTCGCCGCCGCCCCAGCCAACGCCGTTGTTCCAGGCATAGCCGCACCAATACCAGCCGGGGCCCTGCCATCCGTCGGGATACCAGCAGTAATTGCGGCCGCCGAAGATGAACTGGGCGTTTTCAACTTGCGCGACATTGGCGAGCGGCGCGCGCCCACCCAAAACGCCGTCGCCGATGGCCGCTTGCGCGGCGCTCGATGCAGTGAGCGCGACCGTCGCCGTGAGGGCGATCGTGCGAGCGAATGTGCCAAACATGGCCGATTTCCTTCCAATTGCGGGCAGGCGGTATGCGACGCCCAACGCGCGATAAACGCGCTCGCCCGATTTGGGTTGCATGCGCTAGTCAGGGATCGCCGGCGTATTTTCCGCGCCGTTCGCCCGCTTACCCCTCAGGCCGCGCCGAGGCCGCCCTTGTGACGGACGAAGGCGATGACGCTCTCCACGCCCTCGCCGGTCTTCATGTTGGCGAAGACGAAAGGGCGCTCCTTGCGCATCAATTTGGCGTCGCGCGCCATCACCTCGAGCGAGGCGCCGACGTAAGGGGCAAGATCGATCTTGTTGATGACGAGAAGGTCCGAGCGCGTGACGCCCGGGCCGCCCTTGCGCGGGATCTTCTCGCCGCCCGAAACGTCGATCACATAGATCGTCAGATCGGCGAGTTCGGGGGAAAAGGTCGCGGCGAGGTTGTCGCCGCCCGATTCGATCAGGATGAGGTCGAGCGCGGGAAACAGCCGGTTCATCTCGTCGATCGCCGCCAGATTGATCGAGGCGTCCTCGCGGATCGCGGTATGCGGGCAGCCGCCGGTCTCGACGCCCAGGATGCGCTCGGGCGCCAGCGCGCCGGCCTCGACCAGCAGCCGCGCATCCTCCTTGGTGTAGATGTCGTTGGTGATGGCGGCGATCTCGAAGCTGGCGCGCAGCCTTTTGCACAATTGCTCCATCAGCGCCGTCTTGCCCGAGCCGACCGGCCCGCCAATGCCGACGCGCAGCGGCTGTCTTTGTCTCGTCATGATCGGAACAACCTCGAATATTGCGTTTCATGCAGGATGGCGGCGATGTCGGAGCGAAAGGCGCAGGCGCCGAGGTCGTCGAGCCCGGCGCCGGCGGCCAGGCGCGCCAGGGCGCGGACAACGAGCAAGATTCCGGCCAGCGTCCTCTGCCCGTCGGTCTGGCCGATCGCGCCGAGCCGCACCGCCGCGGAGACGAAATTGGCGAACAAAGCAAGGACGAAGGCCTCAAGCGAAAGATCGAGATCGAGCCCATGGCCCGCCGCCGCGACGCCGACGGCGATGGGATAGGCGACCGGCTCCTCGCCGGCGGCCGGCAAACGGCCGAGCGCCGGGCAAGGCCAGGCCGCGCGCATCGCCGCCAGGAACGCCGCCCCTTGCGCGGTGGTTTCCAGCCGCCGCTCGGCCGAGCCCGCCAGCGCGACGGCGAGCGCGTTGATCTCATAGAGCTCGGCCCAGTTGGCCGATTGCGCGGCGCGGAAGGCGCAGGCGAACAGGATCGCGTCCGAGCGCGGCGCGCCGAAATGCAGGAGATCGGTCAGCCATTCGCCCAAGGTGGCGGCGTCGACGACGTCGCCCACCTCCACCGCCCATTCGAGCCCGTGCGAATAGGCGAACGACCCCACGGGAAAGGCCGGCGAAAGCCACAGCAGCAGCGGCAGTTCCGCATTGGCCGGCGGCTCAGGGCTTGGCGCTTCCATGAGCCTCGCGGTCTGAATCGTGGGAAGCCTCATGATCATGATCATGGTCGTGGCCGCAGCCCGGCCCGTGCGTATGCGGCTCGGCGCCCACGCTCTGGTGATCGCCGTGCCGGTGATGGGCGTCGCCGTGATGGGCGTGATCGTGGTCATGGGGGCCGTGATCGTGATGATCGTGGTCGTGGCCGTGGTGATCGTGGTCATGACCATGAACGGGCGCGGCCGCGACATAGGCGCCCCCCTCGGGGTTGAACGGCGCCTCGATCGCGACGACGCTGGCGCCGAGCCGGCGCGCCATGTCCTCGATGACCGGATCGCGCCGGATGCGCAGGCTTTTCTTCATCAATTCGGTCGGCAGGTGGCGATTGCCGAGGTGCCAGGCGACGCGCACGAGAGCCGCGGCGTCGGCCCCACGGATTTCCGACAATTGTTCGGGCGCGGCGACCACTTCGACGATGCGCCCGTCGTCCAGCGCCAGGCCGTCGCCGGCCCGCAACATCACCGCCTCCGGCAGGTCGAGCAGAAAGGAAAGGCCGCGCACGCCAGTCATCGCCATGCGGCGCCGGTAACGATCGTCATAATCAAGGACGATCGTATCGGCGGGTTCCCCGGACCACGAGCCGGCGGGACGAACGGAATGGGCGTGTTGCATGGCCTCGCCAGGATCAGGAGCGGCATTGCGTCGTCGCCGCCGGTCTCTCCCATACGCGCGTTGGGGCAGTTAGAAAAGCCTGGCGAGGATGGCGGGCGCCCAAACAGGACGCGTCGCGCTGCCATCGCCCTGCTCGCCGTCATATGTGGACGGCCCCTATTGGCAAGCATTTTTTTGACTGACGAGCGACTTGGCGGCCTTCGGTCATATGTCCGGCCTTTCGGTGCGGCAATGATGTCCGCTGGCCCTGATGAAGT
>Ga0302325_10002350_pt1 | contig 46034 bp, 42 predicted proteins | sample Palsa_T0_2_FD_201948 | JGI IMG/M metagenome (GOLD analysis project Ga0302325, IMG submission 201948) | Peat permafrost microbial communities from Stordalen Mire near Abisko, Sweden - Palsa_T0_2 | ecosystem: Environmental > Terrestrial > Soil > Palsa > Peat permafrost | place: Sweden: Abisko...
TCAAATCAAGGCCGCGGTGGTGAACAAATGGCTCGCGCCCGCCGGAAAGACCCTGCAGGGGATTGAAACCGATATCGACAAGACCCTACACCCGGAATCGTTCGCGCTGCCTGAAAAATTGCGCCTCGACATGGATATCGATATCGGGCGCGAAGTGAAAACGGTCCACAATGTCGGGGCCTATCTGCCTGGCGACACCAACGAATACGTCATCATTGGCGCGCACTACGATCATCTGGGCTTGGGCGAACAGTTCTCCATGGCGCCGTCGCTGGCCGGAACCGTGCATCCCGGCGCCGACGATAACGCTTCTGGAACCGCCGGCGTCATCGAGCTGGCTCGCTGGTTCTCGCACCAGCCCCGCCCCAAGCGCGGCATTCTGTTTCTCACCTTCGCCGGTGAAGAACTCGGACTGCTGGGCTCCAGCTACTACGTCAACCATCCGGTGCTGCCGCTGCGCGATGCAGTGGCGATGATCAACATGGACATGATCGGCCGCATTCGCGATCGAAAAGTGTATGTCGGTGGCGTTGGAACCGGCAGCACATTCGCCGCCCTGCTCAAGCAATTGACGCCCAAGCACGATTTTGAGGCCGACGTCACCGAGCGCGCCGGCTACGGCTCCAGCGATCACACTTCGTTTACGACCAAACAGGTGCCGGTGCTGTTCTTCTTCTCCGGACTCCACGCCGATTACCACAAACCCAGCGATACCTGGGACAAGATCGATGCCCCCGACGCGGTTCGTTTGCTCGACCTGGTGGCCGACGTCGCCGATCACCTGACCGATGGCTCTCCCCGCCCGCAATTCGTGCGTGTCGCCGAAGCGCAAGAACCTCAGGAAGTGGCCAACCCGCACGCCGGCAAGGTGTCCGGCTATGGCCCGGACTTCGGCAGCATTCCGGATTTCACTGAGATACCTAATGGAGTAAGGTTCGCGGATATCCGGCCTGGTTCGCCGGCGGACAAAGCGGGCCTCAAAGCCGGCGATATCCTTACCGAATTCGACGGAAAACCCATCCAGAACCTTTACGATTTCACCTACGCGCTCCGGGCCAGTCATCCTGGACAGGAAGTACTTGTCAAGGTACTCCGGGGGACCCAGTCAATTGAAGCCAAGGTACTACTGACCGAACGGAAGTAAGTCCGCATACTTACCTCAGATATGGCACCCGAATCATCCTTAGGAACCGCGCCGGCCTTGGAACGCAGCCTGGTACTCCGAGCGCTTCCACCGCTTATACTTCATCCCTTCGCCGACGCCGGAGGTCCCGGAAAACTTGTGGAAAGCTCGCGCGCAAATCTCAAGCTGCAAGGCTTGTTGCCGCAAGGTGAAGCTACGCGAGAGGATCTGGACCGGGCTCTACTCGACGGACGCTATTCCGAAATGCGAATGCTCTATTATGTGGGGAAAGATCTGGCGCGCTGGATCGGGCAGTGTCTCGAATTCGTCGAGCGCAGCCAGGATACGCTCCCCCGAGGCATCTGCTACCAAAGTTTCGCCGCGCTCCTGATTCAGGACGCGCCTCTGGATGTGCAAGCTAAACTGCGCAAATGGGGCGTGGCCGATTACAAATCGATCTTTAGCCGCGCTCTTGGCCTGCACACCATGTTCGCCGCCGCGCCGCCCCGGGAAATGCTGTCCGATGAATTCGTTCGCGCGTACTTCCGCTACGCCGACCAGATCTTCCAGACCAAACAAGGCGAATGCGACTTCGTCCCAGTCAGTTCGCGCGAATTCGATTTCGAACTCTATTCTTCCGGTGAATACGCGCGCATGCTCGAACGTTCCTGGGCCGAGTAGCTCGCGTCCTGTTCGAATTCAGCCAGCGTCACCAAGAACCCGGACGCTGCGTCTAGGTTGTATCCCGCGCCCGGTCGATACTTCCTCGACAGCCAGATCCCGAGCGCGAGAACCGCGCACCCGAACGCCACGTTCGCAACGATCCAGGCTGTTCCAAAGAGACGATAAACATCCGCTCCAAAGAATGCTTTCATCGCGACGATAAACATCGGCGTCCATAACAGCGCACTGGTGACCAGGATCGCCTGAATATAGCGGACGCGGAACATTCGCAGAGATTCCAGGCGCTTCTGAATGGCCGCGATGGGCTGATTGTAGTCGATCTTCAACGCCATCCCGATCTGCGCGTTCAGCGCCGCCAACGCCGCAATGGCCGCGACGTCCAACGCAATGGCCGGCCACACGAAACGCGCCGCGGGCCAATTCTTCGCCACAAACGCACCCAGCGAAACAATCACCACTAGAAGTGCGATCGATCCCAGGGCCAAAATCGCCGCCAGCCGCCACAGGGCGGCCTTAGCCCGCCGGGTGTAAGTCTCCCGCATTAACTGCCGGTTCAAACGAATGCTTTGATCGAGCTTCTTGTCGTGCTCGGCCCATTTTTCCTTGAGTTCATCGAGTTCCATTTTGTTTCGCTTCCGCTTCCTGCCGCAAGGTCTGCTTCAAGCGGCTGATTTTCGTTGCTACGTTGGTCTCACTGATTCCCAATACGGCTGCCATCTCCTGGTAGTTGTTCCCGTCCAGGTAGAGCAGCGCCAGCGCCTTGTTCAGCGGATCCAATCTCTCAATCCACTGATAAAGAACCTGGACCTCTTCGGGCTGGTTTTGGGATTCATCCACGGCCTCAAGCAATCGTTCATCGCCCGAGACGACATGCCGCGACCGAACGCTCTCCCGGCGATAGAACGAGATGGCGACATTCAGAGCGATGCGATACATCCAGGTGGAAAAGCGCACGCGCTCGTCGAATGCCGCAAAAGACCGCCACAGCTGGACAATAATCTCTTGCGCCAAATCCTCCCGGTCACCAGGATTTTTGCAATAGGAATAGCAGACCTTGTAGAGGATCTTTTTGTGTTCCTCTACCAGGGTTTGAAACCGCTCCTGAAGTGTCTCGGTCGCCGCCATCCAATCTATTATTCGCGGCAGCGCCTGGAAAAATCACACTCGATTCTTACTGAGCCGCGACCGTAAGGAAGCGGGCCTTAGTGCGGCAGCGATTTCAGGTAAGCCAGCACGGCTTCGGCGTCCGGGCGCGTCATGCGAAAGGGCGGCATCGGCGGGTTCGGCGGACTGCCGGTGCGTGAGATCCCCGTAGTCAGCAGCTTGATGAAGTCGGCGTCGGTGCCGGGAGGCCGGCCCGCAATGCGTGGCTCGACGAGCGCCCAGGACGGCGACGGGTACGAGGGACGCAATTGCGCCGGACCACCCATCAGCCAGAACGAACGTTCGGGGTTGCCGTTTTCGTCGCGCCGCGTGTGACACTGCTCGCACATCGCGACACTTTCAACAATGTACCGGCCGCGTTCCACCAGCGCGGAGCCCGCCGAGCCTCCGCCGGCCTTTGCATTTCCCTTGGACTGCTCCTGCGCGGGAAGCCATCCGGCGGCGAGCCCCAGGAAAGACAACAAGAGAGTTCTAGTCAGGTTATTCATAGCAACATCCATGATAAGATATCGCCCATGCGATGGCTTTGCCTGGTCGCGGCCACGACGGCCTGTCTGTTTGCTCAACTCGCGCCTCCGAATGAAGCGGGGGTCTCGATGGGACACATTCATCTGACGGTGCCGGATCCGAACGCGCAGATCAAGGTCTGGGTGGACGTGCTCGGCGCCACGGCGTCCAAAGACGGATTCTTGAATCTCGTTAAGCTGCCCGGCATTTTCATCATCGTCACCAAAGCAGATGCGACCGAAGGGTCCAACGGTTCCACCGCCAATCACATTGGCTTCCTGGTGAAGGATTATGCGGCGCTCGAGACCAAGCTGGCCGCCGCCAACATCCCGGCGGTCTTCGACAACAAGAAGGACCAGATGATTGTGACCTTTCCCGACAACGTGCGCGTGGAGTTCAATGCAGACCCATCCATCAGCACGCCCGTGGTCTTCCATCACATTCATCTCATGACCACCGACCCGGACGCGCTGCAGGCTTGGTACGTAAAAACCTTCGGGGCTGAAGCCTCCACGCGGCGCAACCTTCCGGCCGCCAAAATCCCCGGCGGTGAAGTGGATTTCCTGAAAGCCAAGGAAGCTCCGGCGCCCACCAAGGGCCGCACGCTGGATCACATTGGATTCGAGATCAAAGATCTGGATGCGTTCTGCAAGAAGCTGGACGCCGCTGGAATGAAGTTCGACATGCCTTATCGCGACGTGCCTGCCATCAAGCTCAAGATCGCCTTCATCATCGATCCCGTGGGCACGCGCATCGAGCTCACTCAGGGACTCGAAGGCATGTAATCGTCTCGTGAACGAGGCCGACGAGTTCGCCGACTACATCGTCAGGAAGTTCGTCGTGAGTTAAGCTTTCGCAGAGCGAGGCAAGGTCCAGTACTCTCGCAAGTTGACGCCAATTCTTCGGCAACTTGCCACCGGCGTGCAGATAGCCGGTTGAGAAATGCGGGTCCAAAACCGGACGCATAGCTTGCTCGTAGCGGAGGAAGTGGCCCAGATCGATCAGGGCCGTTCCTGCAACTGCAAACTCCCAGTCGAGAACGCCGGCGACGTTGCATTTCCCCGCGATCCTTCGTACCAGCAGGTTCCGTTTGCCGAAATCGCCGTGGACCAAGCCTGACTCGGCATCGAGGCTGCCAAGCTCCGGTGCCCAAACCAAGCGACCTCGTGAGTGTGATCGCGCAGATCCGCTGTCATCCGCCGTTGCAGATTGGGCGAAGCGAGATAGAGATCGACAAGTCGCGGCACGGGATCCGCACCTTCCAGAAGCGTCCTGATGACCTTCGGACCTGGAGCCAGCCAGCCAGATTTCGGAAACCTCGTGCAGCCAATGGAAGCCAGAATTTGTCCAGCGGAGTATGACGCCTCAGCAATTGCATCTGCGTCGCCGCCGCGCTTCAGCTCGCGAATAGTAATTCCTTCTATATAGCGCGCCATGGTGAACGGAGGAGCATCCTCGCACCCATTCGGCTCCGCATAAAGCACCTCGGGAACCGGCACGGAGTTTCCGATCAGTTGAAGCAGGTCGACTTCCTTTTGGCACAGCGACGGGTCATGCTCATAGATTCGGAGCACGATCGCCTCTTGACCGGAATTGAGCCGGAGCTTGAAGTTCGCGTTGCGCAATCCGCCGGTCAGCGGCTCTATGTCAAGTATGCGCGCGCAGGGAAATGCGGCATGAACCATCCGCTCAAACAGCACTGCGGGCAGCGTGCGCCGGGGCTGCTGGCGTACCCAGCGAGCCTCATACGGAGCGGCGATCACTCGGAATCTTCGATCAGTCCTTGATTTCCACGCTGATCACATGGATATCGGACGATCCGACGTTCTCCACCGAGTGCGGCTCCAGGCCTTCCATCCAAATGGTAGCCTCATCCGACGGTGACAATCGCGTATCGAATAGCACCTTGTCTTCGTGGTCGCGGCGCACGAAATGACCATGCGCCAGGGTGTGATAGACAGCGGCCCAGCGATGGGTATGCACCGGCGTTCTATCGCCCGCCGGAATGCGTGTCTCCACCACTCGCACGTGCTCGTTTTCTAGAACTACGGTGTGATGCTCCGGCGCGGCGATCATCGCGTCCATGGAATCCGGCCAAGCCCATGGGGCTTTCTTCGAGGATTTGTTGGGATGTTCTGCGGTTGTTGCCATTGGAATACTCCTACTTTAGCTTGACATCGGCGTTGCCGCCTTTGTCCTTGGTGTAATGCGTCACGTCCTGGTTGCCTTCAATGCAGGCAAATTCCATTTGCTCGTACTTGGGATCGTTCACCTTGTACAGCTCCATCGCAATCTTGAAAGGCTTGGTCAGCGTCTTCGTGTCGTCTACGGTCGCTTCGTATTTGATGGTGTTTGTATCCACCGGCGTGAATCGCTCCACGACGTGTTCGGCGTCGCTGTGGAAATCGCCGACCGTGTCGTACCACGTGCGATCGTTCAGGTTCGTGGTGTCCACCACCAGGGTGTCGCCTTCCCAGTGGCCCACCGAATCCCCCTGGAAGAGTTTAATGTCAGCAGGAATGTGCTTGCGGCCATCGGTCGGGATGATGCGATACGCGTGCATGAATTCCCAAGTGAGGACGACGTAATTCGCGGGCTGGAAAATCTGAAAACCGAACTGCACGTAGATCTGCTTCGGCACGCCGGATTGGTAGCAATGCAGCTCGGGCTCCGCAGCCAAATCGTGCTCGAAAGTTTCCTTGGCCTTGGCGGCAGCCCACAATTGATAGGGCAGGAATCCGTCGGCCGGATCTACAATCGCACCTTTGCCGGGAGGCACGCCGGAGCGCGGCGTGGGATGATTCTGCAATTCAAAAACGGCGCCGCCGTTGTTTCCCGCGTTCCAGAACCCTTGCATGTCGGGATGGCCGTCGGCGAGATGCTGCACCGGTCCGCCGGCGACATGTGGACCGGTACCGCCGAAAATTGCGGGTACGCCGCCATTACCAGCGGCTTGCGGAGCGGGAGGTTGTGCCGGCATGAGCGACAAGCATGCCGCTAAACCGGCTGCCCTCCCCAGCGACATACGAACATGTCTCCAACGGCTCACTAGTGGCTCCCCTTGGCGGCTTCATCCGCGTACGCTTCGCACTCATATTCCAAGATCCGAAAATTCGGCTCAGTATGCCGATACAAGGGCAAGCTGATCTTCCACGGCCGGGTGAACACGTCGGGATCTTCGATGGTCGCTTCATACTGCAGCGTGTTGGGGCTGGTGCGCGTATAGCGTTCCACCACGTGCAGCTTATCGCTGTGATAGTCGCCCGCAGCGTCGAACCAGGTCTGGTCGTTGAAATCCGTCACGTCCACCACCAACGTGTCGCCATCCCAATGTCCGCGCGGATCGCCCAACCAGAAATCGAGCCCGTCGATATGCGGGCTCCCATTGGTAAAGATGGTTCGATAAATGTGAATGTATTCGTACGTGATCAGCGTATACTTCGGCGTTTGGAAGATCTGAAATGGAAAATCGAGATACGTGATGCGCGGCACTCCCGGCATGTAGCATTTGTTCAATGTGTCCGCGGCTGCGCGATTCTTGAAGTTCTCCTGCCGCTTTGCCAGCGCTTCCGGTTTATATGGAATCTTGCCGTCCGGCGGGTCTACGATCACGCTTCTTCCCGGCGGAATCCCGAGCGCGCCAGCGTGATCTTCGAGATCAAACGCGGCCGAGGTGTTTCGCACCTGCCAGATGCCTTGGAGATCGGGAGCTCCGTCGGCGGTACGTGGTGCTTTGTAGGCAGCTTGCGCCAATGCCAGCGCGGGTATCGCGAACATCAGCGCTGCCGCAGTGGCCGCGGTCATTTGGGCGCCGGCGGTGCACCCGGCGGCAGCACGTCCGGCTTTCCGGCGAACAGGCGGCGTCCGTCCTCGGTCTTCACCGAGCGCGACCAGGCGTTGGCGGTTCCGTCCTTGGCTTGAAAACCTTCCACCTCGATCTCCTCGCCTGGCTTCAAGGAATCTTTGCGCCATCCCTGCCGGAACAAGACATTGGGCGGCAGCGCTTCGAAGGACCAAGTGGTCACCTTGCCGTCCGCGTCTGTGACATCGAGAAGAATGTGAGAGTGCGGATTGACCCAATCCATCCGTACAAATTTGCCCTTCAGAGTTATCGGCTTGCTCACGTCGAATTCGGCCGCGAAGGAGTGATGCGCCAGGACTGGCAGCGCGGCCAGCAGCAAACCGGCGCCCGCAGTGAGAACCGCAAACTTGAACTTCATGTCAGGAGACCTCCCCTTCATTCTGTCAAAAGCCCGTGACCCACGCCCACCCTACAAATCCTCCAAACTCAACCGCGTGTCGGCGTGCTTCCAGCCCTCTTCAAATTCCTTGCGAGCGGCCGCTTCCTGGCTAGCCTTGCCCTGCGCGTGCAGACATTCCGCCAGACCGAAAAGAGCCCGTGGATTCTTGGCATGGGCTTTCAGCTCTGCCCGGAACACGGCCTCCGCCTCGACCGGACGGCCGTCCAGGAACAGCACCGCGCCCAAGGATTCCCGGGGCGGCAAGTACCAGTCCGGAGGTTCGTCGTAGTTTAACGCATCCTCGCCCAGTGCAGCTTTAGTTAATAGCTCCGCCGCCTGCTTGTAGTCGCGCCGGCCACGGGCGATGTTGGCCTCCAGCATCCAGGCCGCAATGTCAAAGATCTGTTCGGCGGAGTTGTATCCGAAAGCCTCCTTCGGCATCGCTTTCACTTCGACGGCAAAGGCCGCGCGTTCCGAGGCTGCTTGCGCTGTTTTCCCTTCACTGCTGAAAGCCATCCCTCGCGCGAAGCGCCACAAGGCGTGCACCTGGTCCAAACTTTTGTCGGGCTCGGGAAGTTGTTCGATCTCGGTCCAACGGTGGAACCGCACCAACACCAAAGCTTGTGTCGGAAGGAACGACTGCGTTTCCGGATGTTCTTTCACAAACGCCATCACTCCGTGAGTGATTTGCGCGGCCGCGCGATTGGCGTGTTCAAAATCGCCCTCCATGCTCGCGCTGACCGCCAGAAAGTGCATGTTGTGGGTGTAGTACATCATCGAATACATGCCGTCCACGTGATACTTGTCGATGTAGCCTCGATCCGCTCCGATGGCCTGTTGGTTGGACACCGTAGCGGCATGATAATCGCCGGTACGAATGTAGATGTGGGCGGCCATGTGAACCAAGTGCCCTGCCCCAGGAGCCAACACCGCCATCTTCCGCGCGCTTGCCATGGCCTGTTCCGGATGTGGCGACTCTTCCACGGCGTGAATATAAAAGTGATTAGCGCCGATATTGTCCGGATCACGTTTGAGCACCGACTCCAAGGCTTCCACGGCCTCCATGGTTCCCTCTTCGGGCGTACCATCGGGCTTCCACAACATCCAGGCGTGCAAATCCATAGCGGCGTCGGCGAACAGCACCGCGGCATCCATGTCGTTCGGATAACGCCGCATCACTTCGCGCATCGCATCCCGGTAGCTCGCACCCAGCTTTTTCTGATCGGCTTTGGGATCGGTGGAAAGCCGCTTGGCCATTGCGGAAATGTAGGCCTGTTCAGCGGCACTAGAACCAGATGCAAGTGACTCGGCCTTCTTCACCGCTTCCGCCGCGGTCTGCTCGCGGCCGGCGTCGATCACCCACTCGTTGTAATTCGGCCCACGCGCCAGTGCGATGCCCCAATACGCCATCGCGCATTTCGGATCGAGTTGGGCTGCGTAGCCGAACGATCGCGCGGCCTCCTCGTGATTAAACGCGTACACCAGCGTCAAACCTTGATCGAAATAGCGCTGCGCCAAAGCACTCGAGGTAGTGATGGGGTGATGCAAATGGCCCAGGCCAACGAGCAGCGGCGCAGGCTCAGTCCCCTGCGATGCCGCGCCATGCTCGTGTTGCTGGCCAAGCGCGGCAGCCACTGCCAGAAGCAGGACAGCAGCGGTTTTTAGCATTTTCTGATTTTAACCTACTAAATCAGCTCGCTCAATACCGAACGATTGAACGGCAGCAACTGGTTCAACGCGCCTTTGCGAATAATTCCCGGCCATTCCGGATTTACGATCAGCGACCGGCCTATGGCCACCAAGTCGAATTCGTCCCGATCCAGGCGATCGAGCAAATTGTCGATCCCCGCCACACCCGCGGTGCAGGCGGTGCCGAAGGACGTCATCAGATCCTCGTTCAAGGTAACCGAACCGACGGTGATGGACGGTTTGCCGGTGAGCTTCTTGGTCCAGCCAGCTAGATTCAAATCGCTCTCGGGAAATTCGCGCTCCCAAAAGCGCCGCTGCGAACAATGGAATGCATCCACGCCGGCGTCCACCAGGGGTCGCAAGAATCGATCCAATTCCTCGGGCGTTCGCGCCAACTTGGCCTCGAAATCCTGCAATTTCCATTGCGAGTAGCGCAGCGCCAGGGGATAATCCGGACCAACGCGCCGCCGGACTTCGCCAATGATTTCCGCGGCGAAGCGCGTGCGCGATACCAGATCGCCGTCGTACTTGTCGGTGCGCTGATTGCTACCCTCCCAAAAGAACTGGTCGATCAAATAGCCATGCGCGCCGTGCAACTCCACTCCGTCGAAGCCGAGTTCCTTCGCCGATTGTGCGCTTTTCGCAAATGCATCGATCACCGTGTCAATATCGGCTTGGGTCATGTTCGATGGGCCGATCGGTTTCACTCCCGGCTGCAATTCCTGTCCCGGCGAAACCACCATGCCGACGTGCCAAAGCTGCGGGAAAATCAGCCCGCCAGCCGCGTGGACCTGCTCGGCAACTCGACGCCATCCGGCCAATGCCCGGTCGCCATAAAAGTGCGGAACCTTCGGATCGAAGCCCGCTACGGGATGATCCACAAACGTTCCCTCGGTGACGATCAGCGCGACGCCGCCGTCCGCGCGACGGCGATAATACGCGGCCACATCCGCGCCTGGGACGCCCTGGGGCGAATGCGAACGCGTCATCGGCGCCATGACGATGCGATTTTGGAGCGCTAGTCCTTTCAGCTGAAACGGCCGGAAAAGGGCCGCGGTGGAACGGTTCAGAATCAGCGCCTGGTCAGGCTGCGCAGCTATGCTCATGAGACTAGTGTACGCTGGCCCGGCTGGCGCGAACCACGGACGGCGTGTGTCGCGAGCCGTCGGCTCGGCTCACTTCGTCCTACGCAGAAGCTTGTTATACGCTTCGTGCGAACCGATCCAGCCCCAGCGGAAAATGTCGCCTTCGCGGTAGCCGATCGCCCGATTGAGAGCGACCGACACGCACAGTCCAAACCTCCCCGACTTGCTTCAAGTGGAGCGAAGGATGAAACGGATCTTGCCGGAATAGTTCATATTGCTTGTCAGCGAGTTGCTGAACTTCGGCAGGCAACTCGCTGTAGAGCTGCCAGAACCGCTCGGATGCGTAGGACTGGAAGGCCATTCAAGACGCGCTACCGCTGCCGCGGCCGCCCTTGCTCAAAAGGGCGAAACTTGCCAGCGCGGGCGTCAGCCTTCATCTCCTCGAGCAGCTCAACGCCGGCGCCGCCAGGTGAAAAATCGCGTTCGATCTCGACCTCCCATTCCGCTTGATCCCGCGCGGAGAGCCAAGCTGCGAGCGCCGCCTGCTGATCTTTGGGCAGTGTTTCGATGGCGCGCTGGATTTCTGTCAGGTCCACGCCTCTATGCTACCTCTTCACTTAGCTCACGTTCCGTACCTCGCTGCCCCACGCGCCTTCGCCTTCGCCGCCTCCTCTTCCCGATTCTTCGGTGGCGCGTTGGTTTCGAGCGAACGCAGCAGCCGGGACGAGATTGCCGCTACATCATCCACCGCGGACAGGAACGATGGTTCGTTGGCCTTGGACGGCTTGTTAAATCCGATAATCTTTCGCACGTACTGGAGCGACGCGGCCCGAATCTCTTCTTCGGTGGTCGGAGGATCGAAATTGAAGAGGGTCTTGATGTTCCTGCACATGCCTGCAAGGTATCAAAAAAATGCTTGACAGGCCCCCTACCCCGTTGTATATTTAACTTGCTGGTTATGTAACCGAGTGGTTAATCAGCGAATCAGAAGATGCCGCCCGATCAACTTAGCAGCACGTTCGCCGCGCTCGCCGATCCCACCCGGCGCGCCATCCTCGCCCGTTTGGCCACTGGCGAAGCTTCGGTGACCCAATTGGCGGAGCCTTTCGAGATGAGCATGCCGGCTATTTCGAAGCACCTCAAGGTGCTCGAGCGCGCCCACCTGATTGCTCGGGGACGCGAAGCGCAATGGCGACCCTGTCGCCTGGAAGCGGCTCCACTCAAGGATATCGCCGATTGGATCGAGCACTATCGCGAATTCTGGGACCAGAGCTTTGGGCGTCTCGACGACTATCTTCGCAAATTACAGCTAAAGGACAAGAAACATGCCCGCAAGCAACGCAAAAACTAGCCCCGCCGCGAACGCCTCCGAGAGCGAACTTGTCATGACGCGCCTCTTCGACGCGCCGCGCGAGCTCGTCTTCCGATGTTGGACCGAACCCGAGTACCTTCGGCACTGGCAGGGCGCGCCGCGCGGGTTTACCGTAACCGCGTACGAATCCGACATACGCCCGGGGGGACTTTTTCGGATCTGCATGCGCTCGGACGAAGGCGTCGAACGCTGGCTGCGGGGTGATTATCGCGAGATCGTGAAGCCCGAGCGGATCGTCTTTACGCACGTCTGGCAAGACGCCGAGGGGAAAGCCGGCCCGGAGACGCTCATGACCATCACGTTGGTAGAACGCAATGGGAAGACCGAGCTGACCCTGCGTCAGTCCGGATTCTCGTCGGTTGAATCGCGCGAGGGACACAGGCACGGTTGGACCAGCGCGCTGGACGTCTTGGCCGAGTACGCGAACAGCCTGGAGCGCGAACTCAGCATCACGCGCGTGTTCGACGCTCCGCGCGAACTGGTATTCAAAGCCTGGACCGAGCCTGAGCACCTGAAGCAATGGTGGGGCCCCGACGGCTTCACAACGCCCGTATGCGAGGTGGATCTTCGCGTGGGCGGAGCCTGGAAGATCGTGATGCGCTTCCCCGACGGCGCTAACGAGCACACAATGCACGCCGTTTATCGCGAGATCTTCCCGCCCGAACGGCTGACCTTCGCGAATGTCGCACTCGACAAGGACGGTAATCGTTTGCTCGAGGGGCTCACAACCATCACTTTCGCCGACCTGGACGGCAAGACGAAGCTCACCTTGCAAACGCGCGTGACGGGCCTGGTTCCCTACGCGGGCCGAATGCTGGAAGGGATGGAGCCTGGCTGGTCGCAAAGCCTGGAACGGCTCGCCGAAAGGTTAACGAGCACCTCGCGGAGCAATTGAAATCAAGGGAGGATCCCTCGGGTTAGCAACGGGACGAATATGAACATCGCGCTATGGATCATCCAGGCACTGCTTGCGCTGCTCTTTCTGTTCGCCGGTGGAGCCAAGCTCGTGGTACCAATCGATCAGTTGACCAAGCAAATGCCGCAGTTTCCAGGACTCTTCCTGCACTTTGTCGGCGTGTGCGAGGTGCTCGGCGCCGCCGGCCTCATCCTGCCCAGGCTCCTGAAGATTCGTCCAGGCCTGACGCCGCTGGCCGCCATCGGACTGTTCATCATTATGATCGGCGCGACGGTGGTCACGCTGAACATCAGTGTCGCGCAGGCGATGTTCCCAGTGGTCGTAGGACTTCTCCTGGCTTTCGTGGCTTACGGGCGCTGGCGACTGTCGCCTTGATTCGGAGGCCGTTATACTTACGCTATATGAGACTTCTGCTTTGCGCGGCGTCCGGCTGGCTGCTGGCAATGTTTACAGCTTCAGGACAGACACCTTCGGCGCAGACGGGCAAGCATCCGTTTACCGCCGTCGACTGGGCCGCGCTGCACTCCGCCAGCGCCGCTGCGGTTGCGCCCGACGGCGCCACGATTTTGTGGAAAGCCACCTGGGGCGGCCCAAAGGGGCCCAGCATCGATGAATGGCGCCTCATCGCGGCGGACGGAACGAATCAGCGCAAGCTGGATCTTCCGGAACATTTCACGCCCTACGGGTTTACGAAAGATGGCGCCGCGCTGTACGGTTCTTACGAGGTCAACAAGCTTCCGCAATTCGCCGTTTTTCCACTGGCCGGGATCAGGAAGACTACCACTCCTTCACTGCTAGTGGCGCTCCCCGCCGGCATCCGCCTGGCCGTTCTGTCACCAGATGGGTCGCGCTTCGCCTTACTCGCCAGTCCGAAGCCGCCCGACGAGCTGGCGGACGTCCACACCATCGTGGAACCGGATCTCACCAGCCTCTACGTCGTCGGCGCGGATGGCGCCGGAGGCCGATGGTGGTGTCCGGATCTGCAGAACATTGCGGGCGCGATTGCGTGGGCTCCCGGCGGAGCGTCGCTGGCTGTGGCCTCCGCCACTCCCAACATTGGATATCACTCCATCCACTCATTCATCGATGTCTGCACGGCCGAGGGCGCGCGGCGCATCGCGGAAATTCCGAATGCCGCGTCCGGCATCGCGTGGGGCAGCGGCGGCAAGGAGCTGGTGTTCCTCAGCACAACCACTTCCGTGCTGACTCCGGACCATGTCTGGACCGTTCCCGCGAGCGGTGGAACGCCCGTGGACAGGACGCCAAAGTTGGATGGCTCTGCAATGGCGCTGGCTCATGACCCTCACGGCAAGGTCTGGGTCTTGGTGGATCGCGGCGTACAAAACGAGATTGATTCGTTCAACGATGGCGCGCTCAACACGGCGTTTCGCTGGCCAGCGGGCCATTTCGCCGCCACGCCGGTGTTTTCCGAGGTGGCGGCCGGCCCAGATCAGCTTGCGATGGTTGTCGGCGATCCAACGCACAGCAGGAATTTGGCGGTCCCATCGTCACAGGGCGAGCTTCGCAAGATCACGACAGAAGGAGATGAACAGATCGCGAAGATGGAACTGGGGCCGGTCCGCGCGGTGCACTGGACCAGCAAGGAAGGCATCGCCCTGGAGGGCATCGCGACCTTTCCGGCTGGTTATTCCGAGGGCCGCCGCTATCCGTTTCTGGTACTTCCGCATGGCGGCCCGGAGGGTAACGATCTGCTGGAGCTGGACGCCTTCGCGCGTGTCGTGGCTGGTCTCGGATACGTGGTTCTGCAACCCGAGTACCGTGGTTCAACGGGTTATGGGTCCGATTTTCTCGAAGCGATTTATCAGCATTTCGGCGACCGGGCTTATCGCGACGTGGATAGCGCTACCGACTTCGCCATCGCGCAAGGTTGGGCCGACCCAAACAAGCTCGCGATTTTCGGATGGAGCGCCGGCGGTTTCATGACTTCCTGGACTGTCACACAGACCCCGCGCTACCGGGCCGCGATTGAAGGCGCCGGAATCACCGACTGGGCGTCTTTTATGTGGACCAGCGACATCCAGCAGTTTGATTACGACGCGCGCTGGCCTGAGAAGGACCCAGCCCCGTTCCTCGAATTCTCCGCCGCTTTTCATGCCAGCCAGGTGACCACGCCAACTCTGATCCTGCATGGAGCGGCGGACGAGCGCGTTCCGACCTATCAGGGACGTGAATTCTTCGAGGTTCTCGCGGCGAACGGTAAGACGACGCGCATGGTGACATATCCCGGCTCGCCCCATTTTCCGCGCCTTTGGGAACAGCGCCTGGATGTGTTCCACGAAGTCGCCGCGTGGCTTGCGCGCTACAACCCGTAGGGCCCGCTACGGCAAAGTAAAAACCATCAGCGTGTCCGTCGCCATGATCGCGACATACTGCTTCCCGTTCTTGCCTTGATACGTCATCGGATTCGCATTGGCGACTTTGCCGAGCTTGGCGGCCCACAACTCCTGGCCAGTTTTCTCATCGAAGGCGCGGAAGCGGCGATCGTTGGTCGCGCCGATAAATACTAAGCCGCCGGCAGTGACCAATGGCCCCGCGCTGCCACTGGATCCGGCGTTCTGTTTGCCTTCAGGCAGTCCCTCCACCAGCCCTAAGGGCGATTGCCAGGCGATATCGCCGGTGTTCGCGTTCACCGCAATCAAGCGCGCCCATGGCGGCTTCTGGCACGGCCACGTCCCGATGGTCTTTCCATTGGCGTCCTTCACGCTGGCGCTGAAGCCGTGATAGGGACCCGGCCCGTCCACGCTGCCGCGATCATAAGGCTGGTTCGAGCCTTCCGTGAGGCGGCCGTAATTCGCACCCGGCTTTTTCTTTTCCAGCCAGCCGGTTAAGGCTCCATCATGCGAGTTCAAAAACACAAAGCCCGTTTTCGGATCGGCCGCAGTGCCGCCCCAGTTGACGCCGCCTCCGCCTCCCGGAAACTGAATCGCGCTCTTGGGCGGCGCGCCAGCCTCATGCAGACTCCAGGGCGTGAACGGACCAGCGTTGTAAAACCCGCCGTTCTTTTCCCACATTGCCTGGCAGGCTTTGACGTGTTCGGGCGTAGTGTCTTCGGCGGTGACCATGTCTTCCGGCTTGAAACTAACTCGCGCCAACGGCGGCGGTTTTAGCGGAAACGGCTGCGTGGGAGAATACCACTCGCCCGGCACGTCGCCTTTGGGAACCGGCCGTTCCTCAACGCCGAATACGGGTTTTCCGTTGGTGCGATCGAGAATGAACATCCAGCCGGTCTTGCCGATTTGCGCGAGCGCCGGAATCTTTTTGCCGTCCTTCACGATATCGATCAGACTTGGCGCCGGCGGCAAGTCGGAATCCCACAAATCGTGATGCACCACCTGAAAATGCCATTTGTACTTGCCCGTAACCGCGTCCACGGCAACCACCGAATTGCCGAACAGATTGGCGCCTGGCCGATCGCCGCCCCAGTAGTTAGCCGCCGGCCCGCCGAACGTCATGTAGACGATCCCGCGCTCTTCGTCGACCGCCATGTACCAGCCCCACACGTTGACGCCGGAGCGTCCTTTCCAACCGTCATTGAGCCAGGTGTCGTGTCCTACTTCGCCGGGCCGGGGCACCGAATGAAAATCCCAGAGCTTCTTCCCGGTGCGTGCATCGTAAGCGCGCGAATCGCCGGCTTCTCCGACCGGCACTTCACCCACGCTGGCGCCCACCATCGCAATATTCTTATAGATGGTTGGGACGCCGGAGTAAGGCACCACCATCTCCACCTGACCTTCGTTGCCGAATCCCGGATCGAGCTTGCCGGTGTTCGCGTTCAGCGCCACCAGCTTGCTGTCGGTCGTAAACAAGATGCGCGGTGGATTTTGTTTATCGCCCGGCCAGTAGGCGACGCCGCGTTGCGACGCGACTCCGGATGGCAGAGAGTAGCTCCAAATTTCGGCGCCTGTCACGCCGTCCAGCGCGACCACGCGCTTGCCCGCAGGCAAGTACATTACACCGCCAACCACGATGGGCGTTGCGGCGGACGTTCCCAAGGGCGTCACGGCGGGCGTCAACGGCGGAGTGGTGGGATCGACTTTCGGGGTGAACGTCCAGGCCGGTTGCAGCCCGGTGACGTTAGCGGGAGTGATTTGATCCAGCGGCGAATACTTGGTCGCCGCGAGATCGCGCGTGTAATTGGGCCAATCACCGGGTGCAATTTGGGCAGCGGCGGGCAGCGCGGCCAAACTCAAGCCAAGGGCCTGAAGCAGCATCCAACGGGGGCTCATGAAACGAGCAGTATATCAGGCGGCAAGCCGGGCGAGCGGGCGTCGCCTAGAAAATGTACTTCAGCGCAAATTGGACGATGCGGGGGTTCACCGACAGTTCAGTGATCTGCCCAAACGAACCGGGCGCATTCACGTTCAACGCCGCCGGAGGTGTGGGCGAGATATTGCCGGGGGGCTCGAACTGCGGGTGATTGAACATGTTGAAAAACTCCGCGCGGAACTGCATGGATTGACGTTCGGTGATCTTGAAGTTCTTGAGCAACGAAATGTCAAAGTTGAACTGGCCCGGTCCAAGAATAATGCCCTGCCCGGCATTGCCGAACAGCGTGGCGCCGTCGGGAGAATAGGGAGCAACCGGGGGCGCGCAAAACGCGTTTATGTTCAGGTAGCCGGGGCCGCCCAAGCCGCCGCCGAGACGTTGGTCGATTCCGCCGGGCGTGGCGATGGATCCGTAAGTCGAGCCGGGACACATTTGCGCACGCGCCTCGCCGAAGGTGCCCAATCCAAATGCCGAGCCGGCCGCGGAATCGCTAATGGTGAGAGGAACGCCATCCTGAACCGTGGTGACACCGGAGACGTTCCATCCGCTGGCCAGCAATCCGAGAGCGCCCGTATGCTGTCCAAACGGCAGATCGTAACTGTAGTTGATGATGAACCGATTGGGGTGGCTGAAATAGGAAGGGCCGTACTGTTGCGCCAAGTTGGACGGGTCATTGCTGTCCGCGGAAATGTTGTTGAAGTTGGTCGACGAAAGGGTAGTAAGATTTTTACTCCAGGTGTAGGAGGCTTGCATCGTGAACCCGTGCGAAAATTGCTTCCGCAACGTAACCTGCAGGCTGTTGTAATTGTAAATGCCGTCAAAGGACGTTACTTGATAGCCCGCCGGCTGATAGCCGAGGTAAGGAACGCGCAGTTGGACGTTCCCCGTAGTGTTATCGGTCTGGCCATTAATCGGATTGCTGGGGCTGGCCAGCAAGGGCGCATTCGCGTCATGGTAGGTATCGATCAGGTTAATTCCGCTGGCTCCGACGTATCCAGCCTCCAACACCCAATTGCGAACCAGCTCGTACTGGAACGTTATATTGAACTGGCGGACCAGCGGCGTGTGGAGATCCTCATCGAGTGACGGAGTATTCAGAGCAGAATAAGCGCCCGTCGTCAGATTAGCCCAGCGCGCGGCAAATACACCGGCGGGAGGGACAGCCGGATAGGGATTCGCCAAGCTTTGCGGATTCGGTCCGGCAAAATCCAAGGTCTCGCCATACGGGTTGCCTTGTTCCACCGAGTGCACGAATCGATCTTCCGCGGTGCGGTCATAAAAGAGTCCGAATCCTCCGCGAACCACGAACTTGGGAAGAGGCTGCCAGGCGAAACCGATACGCGGCCCGAAGTTGTCGAGCGGAGGACCATTATGGATGGGCACATTGCGGTTATTGATCAATACGCCGGCCGGCGGCTGCCCGTAATGCGCGACATAGTTGCTGGGCACGACGTTGCCGGCCAGATATCCAGCGCCGGGATTATATATGTTGGTGGGCGGCGCGCCAGGTACCGGCAGGCTCTGAAGTTGACTGGCCCAGATGTTGGTGAGGTTTCCATACTTGTCGCTGAAGATCCCGTCGTATTCCCAGCGACTGCCCATGTTGATCGTGAGCTTGTTGCTGACCTTCCAATCGTCCTGGAAGAAGGCATCTTGATTGGGCAAGCGGTAGCCGTGGATTAGACCCCCGGGTCCGCTGCGCGTGCAAAAGAGGCACTGCAGCACGTCGCCGAAGGGACTGCCCGTGGTGTCTCCGGGGTTGGCGGGACTGCACGCCGCATTGCCCGGCACGCATCCGCCTTTACCGATCAGGAGATCGGCAAAGGTCCCATAGAATTCCAGGCCGCGCAGAAGGCCTTTGAAGGTGATGTTATATTCGGTCTTCTCAAATTCATACCCGGCACGGAACGTGTGCCTGCCGTGCGACCAGGAGATCTGGTCCGCGACCTGAACCTGGTTGGTCGGACTATAGGCGGGGTCCAAGGTACCGCCAATGGCGGCGCCCGCCGAGTCCACATTGAGAATGAAAAACGGAGTCATTTCCGTTTCTCCCGGAACCATGGGCGTTATTCCCAGCGCTTGCGGCGTAGATGGCGTGCTGTCGGTATCGAAGGCGAGATTACGCTGCATTGACCCGCGGAGTTCGTTCACAAATGTGGGTGTCAGAAGCGTGGTGAGCTTGATCACGGCATCCGTATTGGTGTACAGGTTGTGACCTGAAGCGCCGGGCAGGCCGCCGCCCAGCGGCAGCACTTGCGGATTATTGGTATACAAATATCGCATCGCCAGCGTGTTCTTGCTATTGACCAAATAGTCGCCATTCAGAATCAATTGGTGTTCCTCGTACGTGGCCGGATCGGTGATTACCGTGTTCGCGTAGGATCCGGTTCCAGAGCCGGGAATGTAGTATTGACCGTTCGGAAGCTTGATGTTGAGGATGTTCAGAGCGATGGGGTTGATGTTCGAGCCATCACAAGCCACATTCGGGACGCCGAACGCGGAAAAGAACGTATCATACGCGGCCGGGTTGCTGGGGTGGTTGGCCGGGCATAAGGCCGCGCCCAAGGCAGCTTGAAAACCGGGCGCGCTGCGATCGCCGGAGGGAATTGGGGGCAGGCTTACCGGCAGGTAACCGATACCAGCAACCGCTCCATTATATTGGCGGGTCTCCTGATAGTTGGCGTAGAAAAACAGTTTGTCTTTCTTGATCGGTCCGCCGATCGATCCGCCCACTTGGTTCTGCCGGAGAATCTGCTGTTTTCCGCCGCCTTCGGCGTTCTCGAAAAAGTCGTTGGCGTTCAGATCTTCGTTGCGGAAAAAATACCAAACTGCGCCATGGAAGGCGTTGGAGCCCGACTTGGTGATCACATTGACGTTGGCGCCGGGATTGCGTCCGTAGCTGGCGTCGTAAGTGGAAGTCTGGATCTTGAACTCCTGGATGGCATCCGGATTGGGAATTGGAATGCCGGCGTAAATTCCGGCATCGTTTGAACTGCCGCCATTGGCGATGTTGTTGATGGCGACGCCATCCATCTGGAAGTTATTCTGCCCGGGGTCGGCGCCATTGGTGCTGTAATCCTGCGTGGCCTTTCCAAAGGTAGTGGCGTTGGTGACGCCGGCGTTCACACCGGCCGACAGACCCAGGACCTGCGTGTAGTTGCGATTGCTTAAGGGCAAGGAGGTGACGGTCTTACTTCCCACCGTGGTCCCGAGCGTGGAACTCTCGGTTTGCAGCGTCTCTGCGGTTGCCTCCACCGTCACTTGCTCGGACTGCTGGCCAACCTCCAACGAACGATCGAGCGTGGGTGTCTCCGTCACGCTGAGAGTCACCGACCCGACCTCGGACGTCTTAAATCCCGCGGCGGAAAAACGGACCTTGTAGTTACCCGGCTGGAGCAGGTTGAATTTATAGACGCCGTCGGATCCGGTTGTGGCGGTGCGGACCTGGCCGTTGTCGTTATTGGTAATGGTAACGGTCACGTTGGGGATGGCGGCGCCCGACGGATCGGTGATTGTTCCACTGAGGGCCGATGTGCCGGCCGACTGTGCCATGAGGGATGGCGCGGAAATCGATAACAACAGGATCAAAATCGCTACATAAGCGAGCTGCGAACGAAGCAGCTTTTTGGATCGCATAGTCCCCTTCTCCTTGTCACTCCTGCCCTAGTTACGTAGTTCGAGCTGCATGCAGCTGGAATCTATTACTGGGATTGTATTTCAGATCCGAGGGAGGAGAAGGTCAAAACAGAAGCAAAATCAAGCAAAACAGAAGCAAATCTGAACCGGAACACGAAGAAACTGTAGGGGAGCGAACGGAAAGGATGAGTTGGCCGTAGGCGATGAGGACCACGGCCAACCCGGATTGCAGACCTAGAAAACGTACTTCAAAGCAAACTGCATCAAGCGTGGATTCACGGACGTGGTCGTAATTTGCCCGAACGTGGAGCTCGATGTTGCAAGCGAGACAGGATTCGAGAACTGAGGATGATTGAACGCGTTGAAAAACTCCGTTCGGAATATGATCTGTTGCCGCTCGGTGATGTGGGTGGTCTTCACCAGCGCGATATCCCAATTGAAGTTCCCCGGGCCGATAATAATGCCCTGGCCGCTGTCACCGTACAGGGTGGGCAATGGTCCACCCGGATATGCCGCCACGGAATTCGGAGCAGACGGCCCAGAGCAATCTACCGCAGCGGTGTTGAAAAAGCCCGGACCGCCGGCGATACCGCCCAAGCGCTGCGTGACGCCGCCCGGAGTGGCGATCTGGCCATAGCTATATCCAGGACACATCTGCACACGGGGCGTATCGTAGGATCCGAGATCGTACACGGTGCCGTTATTTTGATTGCTCAGCGTCAACGGAGTACCATCCTGAACCGTCGTAACGCCGGAGACGTTCCAGCCCTTGGCCAGAACGCCAAGCAGGCCCGAAGGATTTCCGAACGGCAGATCGTAACTATAGTTGACGACGAAACGTTGCGGATGGCTGAAACCAACTGGACCATATTGCTGGGCGAGCGCGGTCGGCACATTGCTGTTCGCGCCGCTGCCGGTTAAAATCGCCTGGATGTCGCTCAGATCCTTACTAAACGTATAGGAGGCCTGCATGAGGAAGCCATGCGAGAATTGCTTTCTCAAGGTTACCTGCAGGCTGTTGTAGTTGGATATACCGTCGAAGGCCGTTTCATCGACTCCGGGCGGCGTGTAGCCGAGATACGGCACGCGCAACGCCGCATTCGCCACGGTATTTACGGTGATGCCATTAATCGGATCGGATGGGCCGGCAATCAACGGGGTGTTTACGGAGTGATACTGATCCAGCAGGTTGATGGAACTGGATCCCACGTAGCCAACCTCCAACACCCACGACCGAACAAATTCATACTGCAAGTTCAAGTTGTACTGGCGCGTTAACGGTGTATGCAGAGCCGTGTCGAGCGTGGGCGAATCGATGGCGGAATTGGGCGCGCCATTCAGACACGACGGCTGACAACCATTGAAGTTCACCCAGCGCGAGGCAAAAACTCCCAGAGGTGTAGACGGGTACGGATTCGCGTTGCTAAAGGGAGCCGAAGCCGAACCGCTATAGTCGAGCGTCACGGCGTAGGGATAACCCTGCTCCACCGCGTGCACAAACGATCCACCGCCGATGCGATCGTAGAACAATCCGGCGCCGCCGCGAATTACCAGCTTGCCGTCTTTCTTAGGCTGCCAGGCGAAGCCAAAGCGGGGAGCGAAGTCATCCTTGGGAGGACCCGAATTGATTGATTCGCTGTTGTTGGCGATGGTGACCCCGGCCGGCGGCTGAGGATAGAATTTCGTGTAATTGTTCGGAACGACGTATCCCACCAGGCCCGGGCCGGACGTTGTAGGTCCGGTAGGCGGAACGGGAACACTTTGGAACAACGGAAGCGAGAGGTTCGTCAGGTTGCCATACTTGTCCGAGTAACTCCCGTCATATTCCCAGCGAAGACCGATGTTAAACGTCAAGCGCGAGTTGACTTTCCAGTCGTCCTGAACGAAGGCAGTCTGGTTGTGCTCAACATAGTTGTGAACGATGCCGTTCGGCCCGCTGCGGACGCAGTACAGACACATCAGGATGTTGCCGTTGCCGCCGTTGGTATCTCCGGGGTTCGCGACATTGCACGTCGTGCTGCCCTGGGGGCAACCGGGCAGGCCGAGTGTCCAGTCGGCGAAAGTACCGTAAAACAGGAACCCGCGTTCCAAGCCTTCAAACGTGATGGGCCACTGCGCGTATTGATACTCATAACCCGCGCGAATGGTGTGTTTGCCGGCGGACCAGGAAATCTGATCGCCGTATTCCATCTGATCGGTTGGGCTATTGCTGGGAGCCAGCGTTCCATTGAGCGAGGGACCATTCAGGATCACTGTTACAGGAAGTTCGGTTATGGTCGGCACGATGGTGGCCTGGCCGATGGACTGCGGCGTTAGCACGGTGCTATCGGAGGAATGAGCGCCATTGCGCTGTCCGGCTACGTGGAGTTCATTGACGAAGCTGGAGGTGAGCAGCGTAGTCAGCTTCATCACAGCGTTGGTATTGTCATACTTGCTTTTCACCGGCGTTCCGGGCGGGTCGGTGCCGCTGAGAGGCAGGAATTGAGGATCGGCCGTCCAGAAATACTTCACCGAAAGAGTATTCTTGCTGTTGATGATGTAGTCGCCGTTGGTGATCAGCTGATGTTCGGTAAATGTTGCGGGCGAGGAAAAAGTAACCGGTCCGTAGGTGCCCGTCGGATTGGACGGGATGTAATAGCTCCCATTGGGAAGCTTCGCATTCAGCAAGGCCAGGGACTGCGGGCTGATGTTGGAGCCATCGCACGCGATTTGAACGCTTTGAAAGACCTGCGGCACGAACGTGGTGTAGTTCGGATTTCCCGGATGATTCGCCGGGCACAAGGCAGCTCCGACGTTGGCCGCCGTGCGGTCTTCAGGAAGCGGGAACAAAAACACGCTGCTGGAACCGCCGGCTGAAATGCCGTTCTTCTGGCGAGTCTCTTGATAGTCGGCGAAGAAGAAGATCTTGTCTTTCTTGACCGGTCCGCCCACCGAGCCACCCACCTGATTTTGATTCAGAACTTGCTTCACGCCACCGCCGTCGAGATTGTCAAAGAAGGTATTCGCATTCAGATCGGTGTTGCGGAAAAACTCCCAGACGCTGCCGTGAAACTGATTGCTGCCGGACCGCGTTACAACGTTCACGTTTCCGCCCGGATGCCCGCCGTAGCTGGCGTCGTAGGTGGAAGTTTGGATTTTGAACTCCTGAATGGCATCCGGATTGGGAATTCCGATGCCGGTATAAATACCGCAGTCCTTCGCCGAACCGGTATTACTGGTGTTCACGATGGAGACGCCGTCCATCTGGTAATTGTTATTTCCGGGATCGGCGCCGTTTACCGAGATGTCCTGGGTGCCTTTGCCGATGGTGGTGGCGTTATTCACGCCAGCGTTCGCGCCGGTTGCCATGGTCAGAAGCTGAGTGTAATTGCGGTTGCTCAGCGGGAGTCCGGTTACCTGCTGCGAAGTGACCGTGGTTCCCAGCGTGGAGCTCTGCGTCTGCAATGTTTCGGCAGCCGCTTCCACGGTAACCTGTTCGGCCTGCGCGCCTACCTCGAGCGCTCGATCCAGTTGCTGCGTCTCGGTAACGGCTAACTGCACGGAGGCGACCTCACCGGTCTTGAATCCGCTGGCGGCGAAGGAAGCTTTGTAGTTTCCGGGCTGCAGTAAGCTGAATCGGTATGTACCGTCCGCTCCGGTGGTGGTGGTGCGGCTTTGGCCGGTGCCGTTGTTGGTAATGGTCACCGTAACGTTCGGGATGGCTGCACCCGAGGGGTCCGTGATTGTTCCCGCCAGGGCCGAGGTTCCGGCCGATTGGGCCATCAGCGATGGCACGCAAATCGCGAACAACAAGGTCAAAATCGCTACATAAGCGAGCCGCGTACAGAGCAGCGTCTTGGATTTCATTCTCACCCTTCTCCTTTGTAAGTCCCTTATATTAAATAAGTTACTTCTTCGGGCACACATCGGCGCCCGGACGGCCTCGGTTGTGATGGGACGGTGGACAGGCGGTACAAAGCCCGACCCCACATAAACACACTAAAGACCATTAGTTGAGATTGTAATTCCAAAATCGATCCAGGTAACGTCTAAACAGCGTCAAATTTTGACGGCGCACAGACTTGGATTGGGCTTTGAGGTGGTCCCTGAGAGGTAATGGTTAGCCGCTTGCAGCTGCTCGGACGCTACTTACCGACTAGATGCCCGACGTCGCGATTGTTCTCCGCGCAGATGAACTCGAACATCTCTTCGTGCGCGAGATCGGCAATCCGTGTCTGAGTCCAGGGTTTCGCGAGGACGCCCGGATCGTCGACCGTGATTTCGATTTCAAGATGGCCGAGGTCGGGGCGATGGTAGCGCTCGACGATGTGCAATCGATCCGAATGCGGGTGAGCTTCGATATCGAGCCATACCCGCGGGTCGAAGGCCACTCGATCCACCACCAAGGTGTCGCCGTCCCAATGGCCGATGGAATGCCCGTACCAAGCCGGATTCGGATCCCCGGGATGGCCGCGACCGTCCAGATAGATCTGATGGAAGCCCGGGCTTTCATCGTCGGAGATGTAAACCAGAAAGTCCTTGCTCTGGACGAACTCCCAAAGCGGTCCGTTGCGCAGCGGGGCAGATGGCAGGCAGCGCGCCTGAGGGCTGTCTTTGGAATTGGCCGCGAGGCGCTGCTGTTGGATCGCGACAGCCGCGGGGAGCCACTCGGGCTTACCGGGGTCGACGGTGCGCGGAATCCACCAGACTCCGGAAAGATCGGGCTTGCCATCGAAGGTGCGCGGCGTTGGACCGGAGGGCGGTTTGTGCCTCTTCATATCGGCGGTTATCCGCAAGCGATCTTCGCCCAGCGTGTTGAGCTGAGAGCTATCCGGCAGATGGATGTCGAACTTTAGAGTCAGCCCCGCTTTGACAAGAACACCCCTCATCGCGAACTGTCCTAGACCAGGCGCGGTTGCCACGACATAATACTTACCGGGCGGCAGTTCCGCGAGCGTGTATTTTCCCGCAGCGGAGGTGGTGGCCTTGAAAACGGCATGGGAGTCGGCATTCTCCGCCTGCACTTCGTTGTGGCCGACGGGGTCGCCGATGGAATCGAAAAGAGTGCCGGCGATAGCGCCCTTGGTCGCCGGGGCTTGCGCGATAGCGGGCACCGTCAAGCAGAGAGCGAGCGCGAGGAACTTCAACTTTTATTTTGCACCAAATTGAAATTTCGCGGAGGCGAAGAGTTGGCCGCAGCGGTTAGACCACGGCCAACCCGATTGCAAACTTAGAACAGGAACTTCAGCGCAAATTGAATGATGCGCGGATTGACCGCTGTGGTGGTAATTACGCCAAACGTATTCGGCGTATTCTGAGCCACCCCGGGATTCGAAAACTGAGGATGATTCAAGATGTTGAAGAAATCCGTTCGGAACTGGATGGTCGTTTTCTCCGTGATCTTGGTGCTCTTCAGGATCGAGGTGTCCCAGTTGACGTTACCCGGTCCAAGAACAATGCCGAGGCCGGAGCTGCCAAACAGAGTTGCGCAGGTGGGACACGCGGCCTGGCTGGTTATGGTCGTTCCATCCGGCTCGATAGCAGGCTGAGGGCAAAAATCGCTGAGGTTGATGTAGCCGTTCGCGCTGTTACTGCCGCCCAGCCGCGATGTCATGCCGCCGCTGGTCTGCAGGGAGCTATAGGTGACTCCCGGGCACAACTGGGCCCGGGCCGAGCCGCCCTCGCCCGATCCAGCGCTGCCGGTGCCATAGGCAGACCCTCCAGCCGTGTTAGTAAACGTTAGCGGACTGCCATCTTGCACAACCACGTTGCCGGTCAGCATCCATCCCTCGGCTGCCTTTTTCAGGAATCCGTTGCTGGGATGCCCGAACGGCAGCTCATAGCCGTACGAAATAATGAACCGCTGCGGGTGGGCATAATAAGCCGGACCGTATTGCTGTCCCAGGAAGCTGGCGTCATTGCTGTTGGATTGCCCATCACCGTTCAAAGTGGTGAGATTCTGGCTCCAGGTATAGGCGGCCTGCGTGGTGAGCCCGTGCGAAAACTGTTTTCGCACTGTCACCTGAAGGCTGTTGTAGTTGTAGATTCCATCGTATCCGGTACCCTGCAGGCCAGCCGGGTCGTACCCAAGGTAGGGCACGCGGGCGGCGACATTCGCTGTTGTGGTGGTGGTTTGGCCGTTGATCGGGTTGCTGGCAGAGGCCAGGATGGCCGTGTTGTAGTTGTGATTGTAGTCGGCTTGATTGATTCCGCTCGATCCCACGAAGCCCAATTCCAAAACCCACTGGGGTGCGAAATTGTACTGAATCCCGAGATTGTACTGCCGGCTCAGGGGTGTGTGGACCTGCGAATAGAAAGGTTGGTTTATGTCCGAGCTGCATAACGCCAAAAAGTCGCCACAAGTGGAAGCGTATTTCGGATTGAAATAGCGCGGCGTGAATCCAAGCGGGGTAGACGGGAACGGGTTGGCCAAGCTATAAGGAGCTGCGGCAAAAGGACTGGCTACATCCAGTGTGACCGCATAGGGATCGCCCTGTTCGACTGCGTGGACGAACTTGCTGCTACCGACGCGATCGTAAAATAGGCCGATACCGCCCCGCACTACCAGCTTTCCGTCCTTTTTGGGCTGCCAAGCGAAGCCAAACCGGGGGCCGAAATTGTTCCACGGAGTTCCGTTCTGAGTGGGCGCGGACGTACTAACTATTTTCACGCCGGGTGGCGGGTTTCCATAATGCGCGACGAAATTGTTCGGCACCACGTAGCCCAGCAAGGCATTGGTGGTCTCTTGTGGCGTGGTGGGGGGCGTAACGCCTTGCATCAGGCTTGGCCAGATATTAGTGAGGTTTCCATAATGATCGGCCAGCATTTCGTCGTATTCCCAGCGCACGCCGAGGTTCACCGTCAAGCGGGAAGTCACTTTCCAATCGTCCTGCACAAAACCGGCCACGTCCTTCTCGCGGTAACCGTGAATGATTCCATTCGGCCCGCTGCGCACGCAGAACAGACAGAAGAGATAGGTCCCGACCGGCGCTCCGGTGGTGTTTCCCGGATTGGCGGGAGTGCAGCCGCCCGCAACGTCGCAGCCCGCCAGGCCAGGCCTTCCTAAAAGGAAATCGTCAAATCCTGGGATGAAGAGGAAGCCGCGCAGCAAGGATTTAAATGAAAGGTTCCATTGATCGTCCTCATACTCCCCTCCGGCGCGAATCGTATGCTTACCGTGCGACCAGGAAACCTGGTCCCCAAAGTTCACCTGCGTAGCTGGACCGTAATAAGGGGCCAGAGTTCCACCGATACCGTACGCATTCAGGATGATCATGACCGGCGGTTGGGTCTGTTGCGGGACAATGGGCGTGATGCCGACCGATTGCGGCGAATACTGAGGCGTCGAGTCGCGCCCGTTCGCGATATTCCGCTGCACGGTGGCATGCGCTTCGTTCACGACGTTATTGGTGATCAGGGTGGTAAGCCGGGCAACCGAGTTCGTGTTGGCATAGTAGCTATAGATAGGCGTGCCTGGAACGCCGCTGCCAAACGGAGTGACCTGCGGATCTTCGCTAAATAGGTAGCGCATCGCCAGTGTGTTTTTGGAATTGATCACGTAATCGGCGTTCGAGATGTACTGGTTGCCGGTGTACTTGGCTGGGATGCTGAACGTGGTCTGCTGATAATTTCCATTGTCGGACCCGACCATGTAATAGCTTCCATTCGGATTCTTGGCGTTCAAGATGGCTAGCGCCACGGGACTGACGTTGGAGCCGTTGCAGGCAATCTGCAGTCCGCCAAAGTCGCTGGCAAATGTCTCAAAATTCGGATTTCCGGGATGATTGGCAGCGCAATTGGCCGCACCCAGCGCAGCCGCGAAGCCCGGGGCGGAACGATCGCCGGCGGGAATAGGCGGCAAGAACACGCTGCTGGCGCCTTGGGCCGCGACCCCGTTGAGTTGGCGCGTGCCCTGGTAGCTGCCAAAAAAGAACAGCTTATCTTTCTTGATGGGGCCGCCGAACGTGCCGCCAAATTGGTTCTGGCGCAGAATTTGCTTTCCCGTGCCCTCGGCGTTCTGGAAGAAGCCGTTGGCATCCAGATCCTCATTGCGGAAAAACTCGAACAACGTTCCGTGAAACGCGTTGCTGCCTGACTTGGTGAGCACATTCACGTTCGCGCCAGGATTGCGCCCGTAACTGGCGTCGTAGGTGGATGTTTGCACCTTAAATTCCTGAATCGCATCCGGGCTTGGGATCGCGATGCCGACGTAGATGCCGCAGTCTCTAGCGACGCCGGTGCCGAACGCGTTCACTACCGACACGCCATCCATCTGAAAGTTATTCTGTTCAGGCATGGCTCCATTTACGCTCATGTCCAGCGTGCCCTTCCCCAAAGCAGTTGCGTCGTTAACGCCGGAAACCGCTCCGGCCGACATGTTCAGAATTTGGGTGTAATTGCGGCTCGCGAGCGGCGCGTCGTTGATGCTTTGTGAGCTAACTACTGTCCCGAGGGTGGAGCTTTCGGTTTGGAGCACTTCGGCCGCTGCCTCAACGGTAATCTGGTCGGATTGAGCGCCGACCTCCATCACGCGGTCCAGGGCCGGCGTTTCGGTGACGTTGAGCGTGATCGATGCAACTTCGGCGGTCTTAAAACCACTGGCGGCGAACAGGACTTTATAGTCCCCCGGCGGCAGCAACGAGAACTTGTAGGAGCCGTCCGTACCGGTCATCGTGGTGCGGACAGCGCCGGTGGAATTGCTAGTCAGCGTTACTGTGACGTTGACGATCGCGGCGCCGGAAGGATCGGTGACCGTTCCCGCCAAGCCGGATGTGCCAGAGGACTGCGCCAGCATGGTGGGAACCATCAAAGCTGGAACAAACAGCGCCAACATCAGGGTCAGTGCCAGGCTGGCAGTGACTTGCGAACGAAGCAAAGTCGTGAGTTTCATAGTCTCCCCAAAACGTCAAGAAGCGGAGGCGAGCCAGTATGTAGGCACACATACTGCACACCCCACCCTATCCATGAATGGGATTGTATTCGGAGAAGTAACAAGCAAGTGAGTCAAAAAAGAGGCAATTCTCAGCGTCATGCCTTGCATTAGCCTTGACCTTGCTCGCCAGAGTCTCCGGAACAAGATTCGAGTCCTTTGTTTCAGGAAGCTAGCCTGGCTGGACCAGTACCTCAGAGCCCCAAACTTCGGACCGGACGACGAAGAATCTATTCCAGACCCGGAGATTGTGTGATATGATCCGCTAAACAGCAGTCTAGGTCGCGTCGCAGTCCGGGGCGCAGGCAACGTTCGATTGGGGATAGCAGGGTGTAAACGGGGAGAGGCTGCAATGGAACAGCTTACGTTCGGGCCGTTTCGGCTCGACACTACAACTAAGACGTTGTTGAGAGACGGCCAGGAGCTCGAACTTCGACCCCAGGCCTTTCAGGCCCTCAGAGCGCTGATCCAAAACCGCGGCCGCTATGTTGGCTATGCGCAGATGATCAATCAAGCTTGGGACGGCAATCTTGTTTCCAAGCACACTGTGGCGGTCACGATTGGCGAGGTAAAGAAGAGCTTAGGCGAGTTTTTCCCATGGATTACCTACCGGCCCAAGCTGGGATACCGGCTGGAGGTTCCGCATTCGGACGACTTAGTCAAGCAAGGCTGGCACTTCTGGAGCCGGCGCACGCGCGAGGGTTTTGAAAAGGCCCTGGACTGCTTCCAGCAAGCGGCTATCGAGAACGCGTCGGATTTCCGGGCCTTCGAAGGCATGTCGCTGTGCTACCTGCTGTTGGGCAGTTACGGGATGCGCACTCCGCGCGAGATGTACAGCGGATTCCTGCAGGCCCACAAGCGCGCGGTGGAACTCTGCGGACTAACTCCGGAGCGACGCGCGGATCGCGCGCACGGCTTGCACGTCTTCGAGCATAAACTCGAGGAGGCCGAGGCGGAACTGTTGCAGGCGCAGCAAGAAAGTCCGGAATCGCCGGAGGTCTACGTCCGGCTGACGATGCTTTACGTAACGCAGAACCGTTTGGACGATGCGCTGAACATTTTACTGACGGCGCGGAACACCCATTCGCTGTGGCCCACCGTTCCCGCCAACGAGATTTTGATCCGCTTCTGCCGGCGCGAATACGATGCGGCCGTGGCGTGCGGCAAGAAAGCTCTCGAGCTGCACCCCTACCTATATATGGGCCGGCTTTTTTACGGCGAGGCGTTGGAATACGCCGGCAAGGTAAACGAGGCGCTGGAGCAATACCGCGTGGCAAGTGTCATGTCGCCGGACGTGATTTGGCTGCGCGCCTTCGAAGCCAAATGTTTAGCCCGGCACGGACGCCGAAAAGACGCGCAGAAGATCTTTGGGGAGCTAAACGAGATCCGCAAAACGCAGTATGTGGACGCTTACTACATGGCGTTGATTCTGGATGCGCTGGGAGATCGCGATCAGGCCTTTCAGGAGCTCGAACGCGCCTACCATGAGAAATCGGTTGCCTTGTTTATGCTAGACGTCGATCCGAAGATGGACGGCCTGCGCACCGATGGCCGTTTTTCCGTGTTACGCAACAAGATTTTCGGCAGGAAGGACGCCGCCCCTCAGGCCGTTAGCGCGTAGCCTCGGACGAAACCAGCGTTGGAATTGCGCCGCCGGTCTTGGTGACTTGAACGGACATGCGCGCTGGCCGGTTCATCGAGTCCTTAAATACTACGTAAAACATTTCGGCGTCGGGTCCGTGATTGGGCAGAGCCGCCGACAGATGGCCCCTGCCGGTGGCAACAGTCTTTAGACTCTGGTCCGCAAGAGCGATAAAAGCATCCGGGGACGCTCCGGTAACCTTCACATCCACCTGGTCGTCGCCTTGGCCCGCGAACAGAAACGCGCGGTACTGAGGTGTATCGGAGTACTCCACCGGACCGCTCTTCTGTCCATAGTTCAACACCCCGACGATTTTCACGTCGTCGGGCGAATAGGAGACCAGTTCCGGGGAGGCGGCACTTTTTTCCGCGCCGCTTACTAACAAAGTTGCTAACGCGGCCAACAAAACCATCTTAATCTTCATCAAAGTGCACGCTCCTGTCTATTGCTAAGCAACTTTAGGGCCAGATGGCGGACACTTGGTCGCCTGGCGCGCCGCCAGTGAAAATCGGCCGAGGCTGGGAGCGCCTGGTTCCCGCCAGCTCTTGACAACACTGTACTACCTGTTATAGTACACACGTGATCCCCTTCCGCCTCTCATTCGAGCCCGGCATCTCGCTCTATGAACAGGTGGTGTACGCCGCGAAAAAGGCCGTGATCTCGGGCCAAATGCGTCCCGGCGACCCCTTCCCTTCCGTGCGCGCCTTGAGCAAAGCCCTCAAGATCAATCCGAATACGGCGCACAAAGTGATCACCCAACTGGTCTCCGACGGCCTGATCGAAGTGCTGCCCGGCATCGGCACCGTGGTCGCCGAGCTGCCGGCCTCTACCGCCGCCGAGCGCGGGGCGCTCTTGAAGAAGGAGGTCGAAGAGCTGGTGGTGGAAGCCAAAAGAATCGGCCTCAATCTCGACGAGGTCACCGGGGCCGTCGCCCGGCATTGGTACCGGCTGGAAGGCACGGCCGCGCTTGCAGTCCCCAGGAGGAAAGAATGAGCGACATGGTCTCTGCCATCGATCTCGTGAAACGCTTTCGCAGCGTGCGTGTGCTGGACCGCCTGAATCTTACCGTCCCTGAAGGCAGCGTGTTCGGCCTGGCCGGTCCCAACGGCGCGGGCAAGACCACCACCATCAAGATCCTCATGAATATCCTGCGGCCGACCTCCGGCCAGGCTGCCGTACTCGGCATCGATTCGCGCAGCCTCGGTCCGGAAACGTTGACCAATATCGGCTATGTCTCTGAAAACCAGGAGCTGCCCGAATGGATGACGGTAGAGTATCTTCTGGCGTATCTCAAGCCCTTCTATCCGGCCTGGGACGACGCTCGCGCGGCGCAGCTGATCCGCCAGTTCAATCTCCCGCTGGATCGCCAGCTTCGTCATCTTTCGCGCGGGATGCGGATGAAAGTCGCTCTCGCGTCTTCGCTGGCGTATCGTCCACGCCTGCTGATCATGGATGAGCCTTTCAGCGGCCTGGATCCGCTAGTGCGTGAAGATTTGATCGAAGGATTGCTCGAATCCGCTGGCGAAACCACCATTCTGATCTCGTCGCACGATCTCGGCGAAATCGAGAGCTTTGCCAGCCACATCGGCTATCTCGACGCCGGACGCCTGCAATTTTCCGAGGAAATGACGTCGCTGACGGCGCGGTTCCGCGAGGTGGAAGTGATGGTCGATTCGCCGCCGCTGCTTCCGCTGGATCGCCCGTGGCCGAACCATTGGTTGCGGGCCGAAACTTCCCCCGCGCTGGTCCGCTTCGTCGAGACGCACTTCGACGCCCAACGCACAACTGACGAAATCCGCCAGCTCTTCGGCGAGGTACGCAACATTTCCGCGCTTCCCATGTCGCTACGAGCGATCTTTGTGACGCTGGCGCGAGACAGCTCGAAGGCCGCTTAAAGGAGAATCGCTATGCGCCAGGCTCTGCATATCTTCAAGAAAGACGCGCGCTACCTGTGGTACGAAATCGCACTGCTCTGGCTGTTCGTGAGCGCATTTGCCGCGCTGCACATTCGCACGAAATTCGCCTACTTATCCGGGCTGATGGAAGTGGTGTTGGTCGTCGGGGCGGTACTTCTGATCGGACGTGTGATTCTAGCTGAAGCGATCACGGGCGACCGCCAATTCTGGATCACGCGTCCTTACCGCTGGCAAAGCCTGCTGGGCGCGAAGATTCTGTTCGTCATCCTTTTCGTGAATTTGCCTGTTTTCGCGGCGCAATTCTTCATCTTGCTCATCGACGGCTTCCCGCTCGTCTCTAGCGTGCCGGGCCTGCTGTGGTCGCAATTGCTGCTGTTTGCTTGCGTCGCGCTGCCCTTCGCAGCCATCGCCTCGCTGAGCTCCGGTATCGCGCCGTTTATCGTTTCTCAATTGATCGTGCTCGCGTTCGGAGCGAGCATGCTGGCGCTGTTCGCGCCGTTCGGAACACGCGCGCTCGGCAGTTTGGACTGGGTACGTTATTCCATCGGACTTCTAGCCGTTTGCGCCATTGCGGTCCCGGTCCTGTTCATTCAATACAGGAGCCGCCGCACTCTCCTCAGCCGCTGGGTCGCGGCGGGTGGAATCGCGCTTGGGGCTCTGGCGTTCATGGCCATGCCATCGTCCTTCGCGCTGGCCGTGCAGTCCGGTCTTTCCAAACAGCCCTCGCTCGGATCTTCAATAAGAGCCAGCTTTGGCGCCGTTCCCGAACTCCAGTTTTCAACGGGCCAGGCGCCAGGGAAGATCGCGATGGTTTTTCCGATCGTGCTGCGCGGCCTACCCGAGGGAACTGATGTTCAAGGTGACGTCTTCAGCATCTCGCTCCAAAGCCCAGCGGACTGCAGCAACTTCAGCCGGACGCCAATATCCGCGGGTGTCGCCACGATCCACGTGAATTGCTTCATCGACACGAAGCTCTTTGGCCAGCAACGCGACCGCCCGATGACTCTTCGCGCCTCGCTTTATTTCACGCTGTTCGGCAACCGCCAGTCACGAACAATGCCATTCAACAGCGATTTCTTCAATGCGCCCGCGGGCCTGCAGTGCGCGGCCGAATCCGACGGCTTGCGAACGGCGTGGAATGTGAGATGCCGATCCGCCTTTCGATGGCCGGCGCGCTTGGTCTACGAGAGGCTCGGAAACTCGGACGACAACAGCATTCCGCAGTCCGTCTCTTACTCGCCCTTTCCCGCCGACTTGAGCATCGATCCGCTTGAGACACACCACTCTTCCACTTCCATGCCGGAACCGGCGCCCGCCACACGCAACGTCACCATCATCGCGGAAGAACCGCTCGCGCACCTCCACCGCGACATCGTGGCGCGGGCTGTCCAGTTGGATGATTTTGCCGATCCGTCGGTGAGACGGCGTTGACCGCGGAATTATACTGGTAACGGCATGACAACGGCCTCCCCAGCAGCGGGCATCAGCCCTGAATTAATCGACCAGATCCGAGCCAAACTCGCCAAGACCACAGTCGAACACTACATCAACGGTAAGTGGACCGAAGGCGCGCGCGGCGAAACTTTCGACACGCTGGATCCTTCCTCCAATCGCGTGCTCTCGCGCGCCTGGCGCGGGCATGTGGAAGACATCGATCGCGCGGCAAAAGCGGCCCACGCGGCGTTTCAAAAGTGGGGGCACGGAAAAGCCAAAGAACGCAAAAAGTATCTGCTCAAGATCGCCAGCCTGATCGAAAAACACGGCGACGAGCTGGCCGTCACCGAATGCCTGGATGCCGGCCAGGCGCTCAAGATTGTTCGCGCGCAAATCGCGCGCACCGCGGAAAACTTCAGCTTTTACGCCGAATACGCCGAGAAAGCCATGGATGGCCGCACGTACCCTGTGGATCACGAGTGGCTGAATTACAGCCTGCGAGTGCCCGTCGGCCCCTGCGGCATCATCACTCCGTGGAATGCGCCCATGATGCTGTCCACCTGGCGCATCGCTCCGGCGCTGGCTACCGGCAACACCGTGATCCTGAAACCAGCCGAATGGTCGCCACTCACCGCCTGGAAGCTCGCGCAGATTTTCGAGGAAGCCGATCTGCCGCCCGGAGTGTTCAACGTCGTGCAGGGGTTCGGCGAGGAAGCAGGCGCGCCGCTGGTGGCTCATCCGCTGGTCCCATTGATCACGCTGACCGGCGAAACCACTACCGGCTCCATCGTGATGAAAGCCGCCGCAGATCAGTTGAAGCGCCTTTCGCTCGAGCTGGGCGGCAAATCGCCCGCCGTGATTTTCGCCGACGCCGATCTCGACCGCGCCCTCGACGCCACGGTCTTCCAGATCTATAGCTTCAATGGCGAGCGCTGCACCGCAAACTCCCGAGCGCTAATCGAAGAATCGATTTTCGAAGAATTCACTCGGGCGCTGGCGGCGCGCGCTGCCAAGGTGAAGGTCGGTGGTCCGCTGGATCCAGACACTGAAGTGGGCCCGCTGATCCATCCCGAACATCGCGATCGCGTGCTGGGCTACATCGAGATCGGCAAGCAAGAAGGCGCGAAGCTCCTTACTGGCGGGGTGCAAGTAGGGTCGGAAGGAAACTATGTCTCCCCCGCCCTGTTCATCGGCGAGAATCACATGCGCATCGCGCAGGAAGAAATCTTCGGCCCGGTCTTGACCGCCATTCCGTTCACCGGCGAAGCCGACGCGCTGGCCAAAGCCAACGACGTCAAGTATGGGCTGGCTGCTTATTTGTGGACTTCGGACGTCAGCCGCGCGCACCGCATGGCGCTCGGGCTCGAAGCCGGAATGACCTGGATCAACAGCCACAACGTACGCCATCTTCCAACGCCGTTCGGCGGCATCAAGTCCAGCGGAACACATCGGGAAGGCGGGGAACATTCGTTCGAGTTCTATACTGAGCTGAAGAACATCGCCGTTCCTCTGGGATCGCACGCGATTCCCAAGTTTGGAAAAATATGACTTTTGCGCGTGTAATTCGCATTGGCCACGTCATTTTATCGGTCGGCGATTTGGCCGCGTCGCGCCACTTCTACGTCGATCTTCTCGGCTTCAACGTTGTGCACGAGACTGAGCGCGCGCTGTATCTGCGCGGCGTTGAAGATCGCGAGTGGAGCCTGAAACTGGAACTCGGCGCCGAACCCGGCGTCAGACAATTGGCGTACAAAGCCGGATCGGAAGCGGCGCTGGATGAAATCGCCGCCATTGCCAAAGCAGAAGGGCTGCCGCATCGTTGGGAGAGCGATCTCGATCGCCCGCGCGTGCTGCGCTTGCAAGATCCCTTTGGTTTCCCCGTGGCGTTCTACTACGAATCGGTGAAACATCCCTGGCTGTTGCAGCGTTTCGATCTGCATCGCGGCCCCGGCATCCAGCGCATCGACCATGTGAATGTGCTGTCGCCTCAGGTGAAGCAACTTTCGGAATGGTATCAGCGGCATTTGGATTTTCGTTTGACCGAACTTACCGAGGACGACGCCGGCCGTATCTGGGCCACCTGGATGCAGCGCAAAGGGCACGCGCACGATCTGGCCACCACCAACGGAGCGGGTCCGCGTCTGCATCACTTCGCTTATTGGCTGCCGGATGGCGCGCGCATTTCGCAATTGTGCGATATTCTGGCGGGCGCATTTGAGACCGATCGCATCGAGCGCGGGCCCGGCCGCCACGGCATCACCAATGCGTATTTCCTGTACTTGCGCGACCCCGACGGCCACCGCATCGAGCTTTATACGTCCGATTATCTGAGCGTCGATCCGGATTTCGAGCCCATCCGCTGGCAGTTGCACGATCCTCGAAGACAAGCCCTGTGGGGCGGCCATGCCCCGAGAAGCTGGTTCCTGGAAGGCAGCGTGGTGGAAGCGTTCGACGGCGGCTGGATGAAGGTGGAAGAATCGGAGCTGCAAGGCTTGCCGGCTTACGTGCGTTAAGCCGAGTCGGTGTTGACGTGCCCCGCGAACTTTGGATAATTACCGAATGGCCATCCTCAAACCTATCTCCGTGACTATTATGTCACTTGCCCTGTGCTGGCCAGCTCTCGCAGCCGAGGAACAACACGGCATCGTGACAGGCGTGGTCTCAAAGGTGGACGCCGGCGCCAAAACAGTCGCGGTCAAAACGGCTGACGGAACCGAACATACTTTTCACTTCGTCAAGCGAACCACCGTTCACGGCGCGGAAGACACTGCCAAGGGCACTGCGGATGCGTTCGGTGGATTGAAAGAGGGCAGTCAGGTCGCGGTGCATTATACGGCCAAAGGGGGCGAGGAAACGGGCGAGGAGTTTGACCGGCTCGGCAAGGATGGCCTCAAGTCGACGGACGTTACGGTAACTCACATTGATCGCGGCGCTAAAACGCTCGCCGTAAAGACCACCGACGGCACTGCGGAGACCCTTCGTCTGACCGGGAGCGCCGCTAAGGACGCCGGAAAGGACATCGCGGAAGGCACTGAAAAGTCCGCGAAGGTGACCGTTTACTACACCGAGGAAGGCGGCCGCAAGATCGTCCACTTCTTCAAAAGTTCGAATTAAAGCACGCTCAAGGGTTGCTGGCGCTCGCCAAGCTGAAGCGCGCTGTTCTACCTACTTCTGTACCATTACTCCTACTCCGCTACGCTGGCAAAAGAATTCGTCGCAATCGAGGCCATCGCTGTATACTGCTGACAGTTTCCGATTCGAAGATCGGCGGACGAATCAGTTGCTCCCAACTCAAACCGCTCCGAACGACGCCCGCGATGACCCCAGCCGCTCGCTTGTGCGCGTTCAGGCCGGACGGGCTTACCTGCCGCTGTTCTTTGTGCACGGCCTGGCGGGTGTTACACCCAGGTTCAAGAATCTGGTACGCCATCTGGGTCCGGACGAATCTGTCTATGTCCTCAGAGAGCAGGATATGAAAGGGCAGCAGCCAATTCTTTCGAGGGTCGAGGATATGGCCGCGCACTACATTAGAGAGATCCAAACTGTCCAACCGAAGGGGCCGTATTTTGTGATCGGTTATTCCTTCGGCGGCTTAATCTGCTTCGAAATGGCCCAACAACTCCATCGCCAAGGGCATGCCGTTCCCTTGGTTGCCATGATCGACAGCGGACAACCGATTTACCGCAAGGATTTTGGACGCGTTTTTTCTTCACCCAAAGTGCTCCGGACCTATTTTCTAAGGCTCGGAGAGTTGTTCACCGACGCCGAGACCCGGGCCACCTTCCGGTCGAGGATCCGAAATGAACTGTGGCGGCTATTCTTCCTCAAAAGACAAACAGCGGCCGGGCCCAAGGGCACGCCCCGCTCTTTGCCTCGAACGGAGACGATGCTGCAAGCGGCCAACATCGACGCCGCGATCCATTACAAACCAACGCCGTTCGCCGGCCGTTTGAGCGTATTTCGTGTTCAAGAGCGTACCGTGGTGGACAAGTTCGACCGGTACCTGGGATGGGGCGGCTTGGCAGAGGATGGTGTCGATGTCTACGACGTTCCCGGAAATCATGTGAGCGCTACCGAGGAGCCGCATGTTCGCGTCCTGGCGGAGAAGTTCAATCTCGCCATTCGGATGGCCCGGGAGAGGTCCAACTCCGGTTCCTGAATTATTTTGCGTCCCCCTCGCTCCGGCTTCACGTACTCTTCTTTAGAAACGATGGCGACAGCCGGCTCAGCGACGGAGGCGAAAGCAGAGGCTGTGCCGGAAATGACGTTCGCCGACGTGTTGCGAGCGAATCAATCCATGGTCTTCAGCCTGGCATATCATTTTCTGCGGGACCACGCCGCCGCCGAAGAGGTGGCGCAGGACGTGTTCATGCGGCTCTACGGCAAGCTGGATGACTTGGAGAGTCCCAAACACGTGACCTTCTGGCTAAGAAAGGTCACCAGCCATCGCTGCATCGACTATGTACGAAAGCGCGGATCGCAACACACCATTTCGCTACAGGATGCCGCGGAGCCATCCATCCCGGAGCAGCAGGGCGATCCGTTGCTCAACCGCCGGCTACGGCAATTGATCGCCGCGTTACCCGAAAAGCCGCGCATGGTGATGGTGCTGCGCTATCAGGAAGACTTGACGCCGGACGAGATTTCCGAAGTGCTGGAAATGCCGGTCCGGACGGTGAAGAGTCATTTGCAGCGCTCGCTTGGGATGCTGCGCGAAAAGATCGACCGGAGCATGGGAGACATTCGCTGATGGAAGATTTCGAACAGCAATTAAGGAATGCGCTGGGCCGGAAGGATCCATCGCAATCATTCGAGGCTAGGATTCTGGCCACGGCCAAATCGTCGGCCACCCCACCGCCAGCCCGGCCGCGAACGTATTGGTCTTTGGCGCTGGGGCTCGCGGCCATGATCCTGATCTCCACTGTATTTCTGGTGCAGCAGGAACGCCAAGAGCGCGCCGCCGGCGAGGCCGCCAAGGCACGGCTGCAAGTGGCGCTGAAGATCACTGTCGCGAAGTTATCGAAAATTCAGAACACCGTACGTACGTCGACGGAGCAAGAGTGAAGGAGAACCGCTGATGTCCATGAAGATCGCACTTGTCATTTTATTTACGCTCGGGTGCATTGCGCTCGCGCCATTAGGCGCGCAAGAGCTAAAATTGCCGCCCAGCCTGGATCGGCTGGCGACCAAGGCGAGCGAGGTGGTGGACGTCACCCTGGACGCCAATCTGCTTCAGCTCGCTGGCCGCTTCCTCTCCGACAAGGACACCGACGACGCCAAAGTCAAAAAGGTGATCGGGGGGCTGAAGGGGATCTACGTCAAAAGCTTCCAATTCGAGAAGGCCGGTGAATATCAGGATTCCGACATTGAGCCATTCCGCGCGCAGCTTCGCTCGCCGGCCTGGTCGCGGATTGTGGGCGTTCGCAGCCAAAAATCCGGCGAAAATTCCGAAGTGTACGTGAAAACGGAAAACGGCAAGATCGGCGGACTTGCGATCGTTTCAACCGAACCGAAGGAGCTGACCATCGTGAGCATCGAAGGCTCCATCGATCCGGATCAGTTGAGCGAGCTCGGCGGCCACTTCGGAATCCCTAAGGTTGAGCCGGATTCGCAGCATAAGAGCGGCCAAAGCGGGAAGGACCAATAACATGAAAACGGCACTCGTTGTCACAGCCGCTTGGATGCTTTCCTGTGCAGTTGTTCAAGGCGCCGAGCACGAGTTCAGCGACATTGTTCGCGCAGTGTCGGATGAGTTGCACGCCCGCCCACTGAGCATTCCGTTCTTTGGCCTGGTCAATTTCGCCACATCGTTGGCGCAACCTGCCGGAGTCAAACATCTTGACCTGGCCGTGTTTGAGAATCTGGACCTAGGGGAGCACGCTGTCAAAGATGTCGCCGAGCTAATTCGCAAGTCGGCGGGCGGCAGATGGAAGCCATTTATACAGGTCCGATCCCGCGAGGAGACGGTAATCGTTTACATGGAAGAGGATCGGGCAGACTGCAGACTACTGGTCACTACCGTCGAGACCGGAGAGTTGACGCTGGTGGAAGTGAAGTTGAATCCCAAAGGCCTCCAAGTCTGGCTGAATGAACCAGAGAATACCGCGCTCCATCATCGCGGCGGCTCGGTGGAAAACCAGCCCAATTGAGCCCAATTCGCGAACCAGGTTTGGACCTTTTGTTGTAGCTCGGCTGGCTCGAGCTCGATGCCGGCCAGCGCGGAATCGAGCGCCAGACCAATGGACTGGCCCCGCCCCAGAGCTTCCAGCAGGCGGAATTCGCGGGGGTCCAAACGGCGGTAATAAACCGAAAAGTCGACGCGATGGACGGCCAGGAAAATCTGCTCTGGCTTTAGCGTGGTAAATCGCCGAACGATACGATGACGCGCGGGCCGGCCGACGGCGTTGCTAGCGGCGCCGTGTTCGTCATCCAGGTGCTCGTTCAGTTGCACGCGCAAAACATCCACGGGATACCGCAACTCCAGAAGCCGGACATACGGCTGTACAGCAAGCCGAAGCTCCGGGCCAATTTCCAGCAGGTCTTCCGGTCCCAGGGCTTTCCGTTCAGCATTGTCGAATGCTTCAATGTGCGCCCATTCCAGCCGGATCATGTCGAGTGCCAGCGCGAGACTGCGGCCGGTAAACTCCGGATGTTCCGCTAGCCACACCCCCAGCCGCGATCCAAGATTCCGCAACGTGAACGACTGCGACGGACAATCGGCCAGGTAGGCGCGAGACAATCGCCCGAACGCCCGCTCGCCCAGGATCGAGCATAGGCCGGGAAAATCCTCGTTAAACGAATCGAGAATGCGATACCAATACTGCCGATGATAAATATCCAGGCGCTCGGTGGAAGTGAGCCGGTCGTTGGGTTTGACAAGCTGTTTGGCCTCCCGGCCGACCGAAGCATTCAGCGGACTCATCACCGCGCCGGCAATACGCCGCTGAAATTCCAGCAAATTCGTCATTCAGACACCGCCGCCGGGATCCCGATAAATTGTTCCGCCTTGCGCGCCTCGGCGTGTACTTCATCGAAGGAAGGAATGCGATCGTCCCATTCGAGCAGCGTGGCGGTTGGGCCAATGCGCCGAATGGCATGCTGGTAAAGTTTCCAGACTGGATCGAGCACCGGATGATCGTGCGTATCCAGAGTGTACTTCTCGAATTTGGAATGGCCCGCGATGTGAATCTGCGCGACGCGCTCAGCGGGAACGCTATTTAAGTAGTCGTACGGGTCGAAGCCGTGATTCTCGGACGACACATAAATGTTGTTCACGTCCAGCAAAATTCCGCAATCGGCGCGCTCCACCACTTCGTTCAGAAACTCCCACTCCGTCATTTCCGAGACGTGGAATTCAACGTAGCTGCTGACGTTTTCAACGGCGATGGGCACTTCCAGAAAATCGCGCGCCTCCCGCAACTTGCGCGCGGTGACCTCGGCAGCTTCGAAGGTGTAGGGCATCGGCAGTAAATCGTGAGTATAACGGCCGTCCACGCTGCCCCAACAAAGATGATCGGTGAGCCATGGCGTCCCGGTGCGCTTGACCAGCGCTTTCAAGCGGCGCAGATGTTCGCGATTGAGCGGCTCGGCCGAGCCCAAGTACATCGACACGCCATGCTGGACCACGCGATACTGTTCCAGAATCCGGTCGAGAATCGCGAGCGGACGCCCGCCATCCAGCATGTAGTTTTCAGAAATAATCTCGAACCAATCGACCACCGGCTTGCGCTCCAGAATGTGCTGGTAATGCGGAACGCGCAGCCCGATCCCGATGCCGAAGTCGGTCTGTCCGTTGTAGCGATTGGCGGGCATGGGTCGCCCCTAGGATTGGGCTGACTACTTCCCGTCGGTGGCGCAGCCGCCCTTGCCCTTGCAGGAGTTTTTGCCTTTACATCCGTTGTCGCTCGACTTGCAGCCGCCCTTGCCCTTGCAGGAATTGAGACCCTTGCAGGCGTGCTTTTCAACCGGGGTGTCGGCCGCCTGGCCCGCCACGGCGCTGATCGCGGAACTCGCGGAACTGGCCGCATTCGCACGCGCCACGGTGCCACCCAGCAGACCGGTGAAGGCTGCGGTCAGCACCAGGGAACTCTTCGAGATTTTCATGACGTCGCTCTCCTTGTGTCCACCAGTTTAGCGGAAAGCCAAGCCGGCCTGCGCGGCTTCAAAGCTAAGCCAGCCTGCGGCTTCGGCGGACCCATTGCATTACCTGGAAAGCGCTCCCAACCACGCAGAGCAGAATGAATCCGCCCATGATCCAGCTCGTTTCGGGCGCCCGGGCGATCCTCAGTATGTCGCCGCCGAACCGGATCGCCAGCCAGCCGATAATGCTGAATCGAATCGCGCGCGCAACAAGAACCAAGCCAAGCAGCCGCGGGCGAGGATAAGCAAACGCACTGGCGCTCGCGATCACGAGCGTGAATGGAAACGGCGGCGGCGCGAGACACGCCAGGCCTATAGCGATGGCGGCCTGCTTGCTCATGCGGCGTTTGAAATATTCCAGCCGCCTCGGCTTCATCATTCGCTTCAGACCTTCTTCGCCGCCTTTGCGGCAAACGGCATCCAGCAATACCACACCAAGCGTCGAGCCGATAGCCGCTGTCAACACATACCAGGGAAGGTGCGCGTGATTGCGGACGGTCAGGATAACCACCAGGAGATCGTTTCCGAACGGCAGAAACAGAAACGAGGAGTCGGCGATGCCGAAAAGCAGCGGCCCGAACACGCCCAGGCCGAGCAGCCAAGCGAGGAGATGGCGGAGGAGGCTGCTCACGCTGATTGGATGCACGGGCTACCAATAACGTAACGCGGCGCCTCCTTGCGTTGACCGCTGATTACTAATTGCGCGCGGCGTGTGCGCTCTGCCCGGCGAGCTGGGCACGAATCGCCTGCATCTGTTCGCGCGTGGCGGCTGTGCGTTTCCGGCCGTCCGGAGTAGCATCGATCAGCTTTTCCAGATGCATTGCAAATTGCGGTCCAAATGCTTTCCGAATTTCTCCGATCAGCGGCTCGATCTTTGCGAACGCTCCGATGTGCTCGCCGTTGGCGTCGTTAAAAAGATCCAGGCTAATGGCCCCCCGGTTAACCAGAGCCGCCGCCATATCCCAATAGGTGACAACCATGCGAACATGACCGCTATGCTCGCCGAAAATCGCGGCGCTGAAGTCCGCCATCGATTGCGGATTGAAGTCGCGAAAATACCAATCGCGAGCTTTGCGCATGGTTTCTTCCCGGCGCAGTTCGTACAGTTTCAGTATGAGACCAGCTTCTTCTTGAATCGACATTTCGCTCCTTTGCGAATCCCGGCGCTACAGCGCGCCACTCGACACGAGTTTAGCAGACTAGGTTTCGTTCACGTTCTGAATCTCGGGCAATTATTTCGAATCCTCCGCCGGGCATCCACCACTACTGGACAAAGGCCCGGACAACGCGTGCAGCAGCCTTTGTCCGTCGGGACTGCCCAAGCCGGTGCACGCATCCCAACCCGGCGCGGCCGAATACGTGCCGTTATTGCCGCTCGTGATGTCGCGCAACACACCCGTAGCGCATTTGTTGTAAAGCAGCGGGTTCAGGAAGCCGCAGTTGGTGCCCAGCCCTTGATTCAGGCGCGCGACGAGCGAGGCCCACAGCGGCGTGGAAGCGCTGGTGCCGCCGATCGGCTCCAGCTGCCGTCCATCCACGTGCATAACCACCACGCCAGTCACGGGATCGGCCACTGCCGCAACATCCGGCACGCCGCGTCCGATCCGATGGGGCGGGTTGGCCGAAGGTGGAATCTTCGCGAAGTTTTGATAGGACGGCTTGGTAAAAACGGAACTGATGCCGCCGCCGCCCGCGCCCTCGTCTTGCATGACCTCATTCCAAACGGTCTCTTCGGCAATGGTGGGAGGCGCGCCGCGGGTGGCCACCAGCTTGGTTCCACCCACGCCCAGGACGAAGGGGCTGGAAGCTGGAAAATCCACGTGCGCGGCGTTGCCCGGCCCATCGCTCGATCCATCGTCGCCGGACGCGCAGCAAATGGTGATACCCTTCGCGATCGCGGCCTGGAACGCCTGGTTCACCACGCGCACGCCCATCTTCGACCACGCGCCCTGCGGATCGTCTTCCGGATTGCCGTAGCTAATGGAAATGACGGAAATCGCGTTGGTGCCGGTGATCGCTTCGTGCAAGGCATCCAGCCAGCCCTGGCTGGTGAATTCGGTGAAATACACAAAAATGTGGGCCCCCGGAGCCACCGACCCAACCACGCACATGTCGAGCATCACTTCGCCGGTGGAATCGCCTTGCTCTTCGGAGACCTCCGAGTCGGGCCCGGGATCGTTGCCGGGACCTTGCACCACGACGTCGGTGATCGTGGGCGTTTTCCCGCCCAGCACCTGATCGAAATAAGTGGTCAGCGCCGCTAGGCTGTAGCCGCCGCGAGGATCCGGACTCGGCGCGCCGTTGAATGCGAATATCGCGATGTTCTGTTTGGAGCCGTCCAGGTTCGCGGGGTAGCTGTACAATTGCGCCACTTGAGGCGGAAAGAAGGAGCCCGGGAACGGATTGCCGGCTTCAGCCTTAACTGAATCCAGCGAGACGCGCCGCTGAGTGGTGCGCCGCCGCCGGGGACGGCCGACCCGGCGTGTATCCAGACCAAATACGCCGTCGACAATTCCGAACAACTCGGCGGGAACGTGCACTTCGCCTTCGCGGCCCCGATACTGGCCGTCCTGCGGGTGTTGGTATTCGTTCAGCTCCACTGAAAACGCCCGCTCAATATTTTGAATGCTTCCCTGTATCTGAATGCGCCGCTTTGGCGCGCTGCTCTCGAGTACGTCGAGCTGGTTGGCCTTCGCCCAGGCTGCGATCTTTTCCAAGTCCGCTGAATCGGCGCCATAGACGGAATTGAATTGTTCGGTGGTCAGGTAGTGCCGCTTGCCGGGCAGATCGGTCTTCAATGCATCGAGTGAGCGGACCGTGGCCTCGGGCGGATTCGGATTCTGTCTCGCGTAGATGCTCAAGGTGATTCGCTGGGCCGGGTTCGATCTGCCCAGCACCTTGGCCTCCGGAATCGCTGGCCGGCGGCTTCCGGGAATCGCAAACGTCTGAAGGGAGGGGTTCATGCACGAATCGTAACCCCGGTCCGGAAGCGCGGATGAAAGTGAGGCCCTTTAAGTGAAAGGTTCAGCTATTACAAGAAATATTTGAACAGCGTGACTGAATGCTATTATGCGGTCGTGACACCACGCATCGGAAGACTCGCGTGAGCATGTGTCTGTTCCAGCCTAGTTCCAATCTCTCGTGAGATCTCAAGTCCCTGCGATCAGAGCACGGTCGGACGATGATCGCCTGGTAATTTTAGCGAAAACGTCCATGCGATCGTGCCCAGCCGTGAAGCGGAATGAGCTTCCATCGTTCGGCACCGAAGGAATGGTGGCTGGCGGCCACGCC
>Ga0302325_10002351_pt1 | contig 46031 bp, 43 predicted proteins | sample Palsa_T0_2_FD_201948 | JGI IMG/M metagenome (GOLD analysis project Ga0302325, IMG submission 201948) | Peat permafrost microbial communities from Stordalen Mire near Abisko, Sweden - Palsa_T0_2 | ecosystem: Environmental > Terrestrial > Soil > Palsa > Peat permafrost | place: Sweden: Abisko...
GAGGACCCGGCGGCCGAAGCCGTTCGGACTGTAGCAGTAAAGCGCAGCAATCGAAACCGGCGCCACAGCATAAACGAGCGCATAGGACAGTTCAAAATACGCCGGAGGGAGGATTCCTCCGCTCTCGATGACGGCGCGCAGATGGAGCCCATCCAGCAGCCAACGATCCCAGACAATCCACGTATTCTCGAGATGACGATCGCGCACGACCGGCGTAAACCAATCCATCTGCCGATAGGCGGCATAGGTCCACGCCAGGGGAGCCCAGTCACGCACGATCGGCGGCATCCTGGAGATTGCCCATATAGACCCTGCCACGAGACTAGTGAACAGTAACGCTTTCCAGGTTGGGATAAAGAACGGCGCGATTAGGGCCGCATACCCGAAATAGCCGAGGATCATCCACTCAGAAGAACGGAGCTGCGACACAATCTTCATTGTGGCAATATTTCTTTAGCAGGCAAGAGGCTGTAGCTCGATTTATCAAGGTTCGCCGGCATGGAAATTCTGAACTCGGCTCACAATGACGATCTCATCAAAGTTGCGCGCCGATTAACTTCGCACTTGTCCAGACCAAAGCGAACCGTGTACTGGTTCGACTTTCTCTCGACCCACTCGCTGGGATGCGTCGCCTTCTATTTCACTACAGCGTTGCGCACGCCGTATTCGCTGCGGGCTCTAAGTTTCACGGCTTGCATTCTATTGTGGTATCGGTCGCTGGTCTTCATACACGAAGTGGTCCACCTCAGGCAGCGCCGGATGCGAGTATTTGGCTGCTGCTGGAATCTGCTGGCCGGGATTCCACTGCTCACGCCGTCGTTCCTTTACTCCATCCACCTGGACCACCACTCCCGAACCATCTATGGCAGCTCGAACGATGGCGAATACATTCCGTGGGGCATCAAAGCGCCCGGACATATTCTGCTCTTTGCCATGCTCAGTTTAGGCGCTCCCGTTTTAGCGATCGTGCGATTTCTGGTTGTGACTCCGTTCTGCTGGATTGCGCCGCGATCCCGCTCCTGGATTGAGGAACATGCGTCCTCGATGGTCATAAACCCGCGATATCGCCGCCAGCCCAAGGCGCAAGAGCGGATTTGCTGGCGAACCCAGGAGACCTGTACGTTCCTGTGGATCTCCTCAGTTGCAGTTGTGGTCCTATCGGGTCTGCTGCCGTGGCGGTGGCCAGCCACTGCTCTGGTTGTTCTGATGCTGATCAGCTTTATCAATTCCGTGCGTACCATGGCCTCCCACCGTTTCGTGAACGCGGGACAATGCCTGACCCATCTCGACCAGGTGCGCGACTCGGTAAATCATCCAGCTGGAGGGCTTCTAACGGAACTATGGTGTCCAGTGGGGCTGCGTTTTCATGCGCTCCATCACATGCTTCCCTTCCTGCCGTACCACGCGCTCCCAGAAGCACATCGGATTCTGATGCGCGCCCTTCCAGCCGATTCCTTGTACCGCTCCACTAACAGTTCGGGCTTGGCTGCGACGCTCCGGACATTGTGGCTAAACAAGCGGTCCGCAAAACTCACCTCCTCTGGCTTGCATCAGAACAGCGCTGTACCGAAGATGGGGTAGAGGTGCCTACGCATGTCCACGCAATCGGGAGCGCAGTCTAGCCGCCCCGTTGTCGCCATCACCGGTGCTTCCAGTGGGATCGGTGCCGTATTCGCGAGGAAACTTGCGCGCGATCACGACTTCATTTTGATCGCTCGGCGAGCAGATAAGCTACAGCAACTCTCCAATGAACTTTCGCTCGAGTATGGTTCGCACGCCGAGGTCTTACAAGCCGATCTAAGCCAAGAGCGCGATCTGGCCATTGTGGCGGAGAAGGTGGAGGCGAACGGCCGGCTGGCGCTCCTGGTGAACAACGCTGGCTTCGGCACGAAGGGATTGTTCTGGGAAGCGTCTTTAGAAAGTCAGGAAAAGATGCACCGACTACATATTGCGGCAACCATGCGATTGAGTCACGGTGCGCTTCGCAACATGGTAGCGCGGAATTCTGGCGCAGTGATCAATGTATCGTCCGTCGCGGCTTTTGTGCGGGGCGTTGGTAGCGTCAGCTACTGCGCCACGAAGAGCTGGATGGCTGTCTTCTCCGAGGCGCTTCATCTCGAATTGCGGAGCATTGGCTCCCAGGTATATGTTCAGGCACTGTGCCCTGGGTACACCTACTCGGAATTTCACGACGTTATGGGGGCCACGCGAAAACAATTGGCGCCTTCGTCGATGTGGATGACCGCCGAGCAGGTGGTGGACGCTTCGCTGCGTGGCTTGCATAGACGCCGGTTGCTTGTGGTTCCTGGCTGGCACTACCGCCTTCTGAGCTCGGTCTTTTCTGCGCTTCCTGCCGTCTGGCGCGTTGCTCTTGAAACAGCCGCGGCGAGAAGGCATGGACAAGCACAATGAACCCTGAATAGCCCCCGGCAGGAGGGCCTCGTTTGAGCAACCCGCCCGACTATTCGGGCCACGAAACCGACCACACATTGAGCGTCGGCTCCAGAGCTTGCTCGATGGCAGCGGACTCCGTCCGTCAGCCGGCTGTAGTGCGGCAGTCAATCAGGAAACAGCGACGTAAACACATCACCGGCTATTGCTCCATTGCGATCTTGCCGATAGCTCACTCAGATGGTTCCATGCTGAGTGTTTTACTGCCGGGACCGACAGTCTAGATAACGCGACAAGACCTGGACATTGACTGCACGGAGGGAAAGCATTGCTCGTTGATTTTTTGTATACGCACCCCACTTGGCTGGTCGGCCTGGTAGTAATCGGTGCCTGGACGGGCCTGTCGCTGATCGGACTATGTCTCTTCCATCGCCTCGTCGATGTCCATATGCGGCACAAGGATACCGAGACTGTGGGTCTCACCTATGCCATCGTCGCGGTCGTCTACGCTGTGCTGATCGCCTTCATCGTGGTGGATGTCTTTGAGACTTTCGCCAAAGGTGACGAGATCGCTACCGCCGAGGCGAACCAGCTGAGCAACCTTATGCTCGATTCCGCTGGGCTGCCGCCGCAGATGGCGGACGCGGTTCGAGGCGACCTCGACAAGTACATCGACATCGTAGTGAAGTCGGAGTGGCCCAGTCAGCGAATGGGTAAGCTCGGCGATACTGTGTTCGAACCGGGCTGGACTGTTCTAGCCAACCTCAGCAAACGCCTGGCCGAGTTCGAGCCCGCGACGACCGGGCAGAACGTCAACAAGGGCGAGATGTTGCATGTGATGGATGACCTGATCAAGGCGCGCCGCAGCCGTGTTCTGGCGGCCGGAGAACATTTGCCCGACGTGGTCTGGCAGATCCTGCTGCTCGCCGGCGCAGTCGCTGTCGGTTACACCTACCTGTTCGGTGCGCACAGTTTTCGGATCCATCTTACGATTACCGGCCTCATCGCGGCCACTATCTCTCTCGTCTTCGTCCTCATCATCGCACTGGATTATCCATTCCGCGGCGAGGTCAGCGTAAGCGACGAGGCGTTCCTCAGCGTTAAGGCTACCGCGTCCGGAGCAATCGAGGCGGAAGCCGGCAAGCCCCTGCTTCATCATTGATCGGGACGCTACCGATGAGGAGCTACCGCCCCGAAAGGATCGAGTCATGCTGAACAACTGGTTCTATTCACATTCAACCTGGGAAGTTGCGAGCGCTGTCTGCTCGGTGGTAGTGCTACTCCCGCTCCTCGGACTTTTCATCTTCCATCGCCTGATCAATTGGCATGCCCGCGAAGAGGACACCTCGATGACCGGATTGAGCTACGCGCTCTGCGGTGGCATCTACGCGGTGGTGCTCGCCTTCGTTGCCGTCGGCACGTACGAGGCCATGGACAAGAGCTCGGGCATCGTTGCCGACGAGGCGAATTCTTTGGGGGGGCTCGCTTTCGATAGCGCAGGGCTGCCCACCGAGCTCGGGGCCCGCGTGCGGACCGACGTCGATAGGTACATTGACATCGTCGACAAAAAGGAATGGCCCAGCCAGCAGGCCTACCAGATGGAAGAGCGCAATTACGTGGAAGGCTGGGCGCAAGTGCGCCGGATTGGTCTCGATATTGCCAGCTTCGAACCTGCCACCCAGGGTCAAGCCACTGTCAAGGCAAAAATGGTACGCTCCAGCAACGAGCTTTTCAGCGCTCGCCGGGCCCGTTTGCTGGCGGCTAACGCGCATCTTCCCGACGCGGTCTGGCAGATGCTGATCTTCGGCCTGGGGCTGGTGGCCGTCTACATCTATATGTTCGGCCCGCATAACTACAAAATTCACATGGCGGTGACGGGGCTGACCATGCTGTCCATTGGTCTTGTCTTTACGTTGATCATCGCTCTCGACTACCCATTCCGCGGAGATCTGAGCGTCGATAACGACGCTTACCTGGGTGTCAAGGAAGTGTCCGACCGCGCCTTCGAGTCCAATGACGCATCGGCGAATGTGAGCGCTCGCGCCCGCGCCCACGAAGAAAAGCAGTAGTTGTGTTACTTTGCCCGACATGAAGATTAAAGGAGCGAACTTGTGGCTATACTTGACTTTTTGACATCGACCAAACGGCCGCCGTCAGGAACTGCCGTGCTGTCGGCCGATGAAGTACGAGAACGACTTTTGAATATAAATCGCCCTACGGCGCCTTATCGCATCGTAGACGGTACTTCCCAAGGGGTTGACGTGATTGCGGAATGGAAGATCGTCGATGCTTCGTGGTTTGAGATTTTTGCTAAAGCCGGCCTCAGCAAGACGTTCAGCATCTTTCTCAAGCTGCATCCGGAAAGCAATGAAGTACACGCCGTGGATCGCGAATACACAGTATCGTGGTCAGCGGGCTTGCCCACGATGACGTTGGCGGCGAGTGCATTTCGAGGACAGAGCCAAAACATCGAGTTTGGGAAGGCTTATGGCTTTACCGAGACTCTGGCTCCAGGGCAGATTTACAACTATCGATTTGACACGAGTGAGATTAAGAAACCGCTTCAAGAAGCTGTAACGAGTTGCGGATGGAGTTACAAAGGCGTAGCCTTTGGCAAATTGTAGCGAATCGGTAGCGTCAAACACGAGAGGCTGGCCACTCCCCTGTAAGGTTTGGCCAGCCCCGGAATTACAGAATGTATGTGAACCAGCCGGTTTGACGCCGGCTCCCCAGGACTGTTACTTCAGGTCGGCCCAGGCTTTTCCTGCTTTGTAGTGCAGAACCACTTCTTCGATCTTCGTTAGATCCAGATTTTCCCACGTCAGCGCGTTACCCTTTTCGTCTTCAATGCGCAGGTCCCAGTGATGCGCGGTGTCGTGCGCGCCGAAGTTAATTTCCAAACTATCCCCATCGGCGAGCGTATCTTTTCCAAGAATATCCTCGCCCCAATCGTCCGAACTATGCGGCGCCACTTGCAGCGAATGGATCTCCACCCCGGTTTTGTTCACCAGCGTAAAATCCTGATCTCCGGCATGCGCGGCGGAAGTAGCGAGAAGCGCCATCCCCGCGATAGCAAAAAGGCTCAAGGCCATCGACTTCATCATAGTTACTCTGTTTTTCATGCAGTTATTAAAAGTCCTCCCGTGGAACTATAGTAGGGTGCTAAATGATTGATGTAAATAGAACTATAAGACTAAGGATCCTTATCGCGGGGCACGATTATCCCCACAAAAGAGGGGTTGCGCGGGAGCTGACGTCTGGGGGAAGCTGCCAGTTCGCCTGGCAGTTTCAAGGCTACGCTACCTCTTCGATTTCCTTCATTTCAGCTTCCGAGAGCGCGAGGTGGGCGGCTTGCATGTTTTCTTCCAGGTGCGCCACGGAGGAGGTTCCCGGGATGGGAAGCATCACGCCGCTGCGGTGCAGCAGCCAGGCGATGGAAAGTTGCGCGACGGTGGCTCCGTGGCGTTGCGCGATTTTGTCCAACTTGCCGCCGGGGCGCGCGAGCTTGCCGGCTGCGACCGGGAACCAGGGGATGAAGGCGATGTTGTGGCGTTCGCAGTATTCCAGAACATCTTCATGCTGGCGGTCGCCGACGTTGTATAGATTCTGGACGCTGACGATCTCGACAACTTTGCGGGCGCGATCGATGTCCGTTGGCTTCACTTCGCTGAGGCCGATGTGGCGGATTTTACCTTGCTGTTTCAGCTTCACGATCGGATCGAGCGATTGTTCGACCGGGACTTTCGGATCGATGCGGTGCAGTTGCCACAGATCGATAACGTCGGTCTTAAGCAAGCGCAGGCTTTTTTCTACTTCCTTCGCGAGGTAATCGGGGCGGCCGTCGGGACTCCAGCGGTCGGGGCCCTGGCGGGTCAATCCGCCTTTGGTTGCGACGACCAGGCCTTTCGGAAACGGTGACAATGTTTCACCTAGTAGACGTTCGCTCACGTCGGGGCCATAGCTGTCGGCGGTGTCAATGAAATTAACACCAAGCTCGACGGCGCGTTTCAGCACCTGCCGGGCTTCTTCGGGATCGTTGGGCTCGCCCCAAATGCCTTTCCCTGTCAGGCGCATGGCTCCGAAACCCAGACGATTTACTTCGAGGTCGTTACCGATTGTGAACGTTTTGCTCATTGTCATCATGGCTGTACTTATGATGAGCGGATTAAAGCTTTGGACCGCCTTGTGGCGCGTGAGTTCTTTTGTCCTGCTTCTCCTGGTCCTCCAGGCAAAACTCCGCCCAAGGAACAGCTTCGAGGCGGGCCGCCTCGATCTGCCGCCCACACGCGCTGCACGTGCCGTACGTCCCGTCTTCAATCCGTTTCAAGGCATCCCGCACTTGTACCAACGTCCGCGATAACAGGACATCTTCTTGGAGGGCTTCGGACGTGCTTTGAGAGGATGTGGCGTCATCGGTAGAATCTCTGACTTCGGCTTCCCCGGAATCGCGCGCGTCGTGTTCCAGGCGCGCCATTTCCTCCACAAGCTCTCGTTCTTTGGCGAGCAGCCGCTGTTTCCAGTGTTCGGTATTCATGGAATCTTGAGCATGCGCATTTGAATATTCTATCGCAGGCGGCGCGGTGACGTTATGGTGAATCCGCGTTTTAGGTTCGCTTACGAGAACAGCTGCTTTAGATTGGTGATGCGGAGCAATTCCAGCACACGTGGCACCATGTTGACGAGTTCAAGTATGCAAAAACCTTGATTGATCGCAGACACTTTCAGGCCCACAAGTGCCCCGAGGCCAGAACTGTCAAGGTAAGTCACGTCACCTAGATCGATGACGATATGGCCCCCAAGTGGAATGATTGGCTTAACCAGTTGGGTCATTTCGCCCGCGTTCTCGGCCACTAGTCTGCCATGACACTTGATGGTCGTGACTTTATTCCCGTCCTGATCCTGCGACTTGTCGACGTCATAATGAAAAGAACCTTGTGGTGCCATAGCTCAAAAGCTCCTTCAGACTCGAACCGTATCGTAACATTCCGTTCCGAGGGTTAGTAACACCTGGCGACTGTCAAGTTCCAAGTCTATTCATTGCGATGAAACAATGCCTGACTACACTGGGCTTATGAGCCGCGGGATGCACGCTTTGGGGCTTGAACGCGCTTTGAGCAACAATGCAAACCAACCAACGTAAAGTATATTATCGGGTCCACGCCCCTATCACGGCGCTAAAGTTGAGTGAGGGTGATTATCGGATCGTCACGATCTCACGAGATTCTTTGATCACGGTGATTGGAACTCCCAAGGAATTCAATCTCGTGGACATCGAGTGTCAAGGAGAAAGCATGGCCGTTTTCAGCCCCTCCATTGAACAGCGTGCAGCGGAGCTCCGAGAAGCAGCGATTCAAAGATCGTCGGAATCTTCGCTTCCCTAACCGATTTACTTCTTCGGAAACTGCTGGTCCAGCGCGAGGTTCAGTTTCAGTACGTTCACTCGCGGCTCGCCGAGCAGTCCCAAATCCGGCGACTTAGTAAATTGAGCGACTAACTGACCGAGCTGATCCGTGGAAATGCCGCGGGCTTTCGCTACGCGCGGCAACTGCGCCTGCGCCGATGCCGGACTAACTTCGGGATCCAGCCCGCTGGCAGACTCAGTTAGTAAGTCAGCCGGGATTGGTCCCTGATAATCCGGATTCTCTTTGTGGAACTTATCCACCGACGCCTTGACACGATCGATCAGCTTCTGATTTGTCGGTCCATAATTCGGCCCTCCGGAAGCGGTCGGATCATAACCATCGTTGCCGGCGGCGGACGGACGCGGCTGGAAATACTCGGGCTTGGCGAAGTTTTGTCCGATCAGCTCGGAGCCGATCACCTGACCGTTCCGGGTAATCAGGCTGCCATTGGCCTGATGCGGAAACAGGATCTGCGAGACGCCGGTAACCGCGAGTGGATAGGCCACGCCCAGCAGAATCGTCAGGAAAATATTGATCCGAAGCGCCGGCCATAGTTGTGACAACATAATCGTTTGCTCCTAGCTTCCTACGCCAAATGAAACAGCACCAATAGCTGATCGATGGCCCAAATACCTGGAAATGGCACCAGGATGCCGCCGATTCCATAAATCAGAAGATTGCGCCGCAGCAGGCTGGCTGCGTCCAAGGGGCGATATTTCACGCCGCGCAAGGCCAGCGGAACGAGCGCGATGATGATCAGCGCATTGAAAATCACAGCCGCCAGAACGGCGCTCTGCGGCGTGTGCAGCCCCATGATGTTGAGTTTGGCGAGCGACGGATAAGTGGCCATGAACATGGCGGGAATGATGGCGAAATACTTCGCGACGTCATTGGCGATGGAGAAGGTGGTGAGCGCGCCGCGCGTGATCAGCAATTGCTTGCCGATCGCGACCACTTCAATCAGCTTGGTCGGATTGCTGTCCAGGTCCACCATGTTGCCGGCTTCCTTGGCTGCCATGGTGCCGGTATTCATGGCCAGTCCGACGTCGGCTTGCGCGAGAGCGGGCGCGTCGTTGGTCCCATCACCCGTCATGGCCACCAGACGCCCGGCCACCTGCTCTTTCTTGATGTACTCGAGCTTGTCTTTGGGCGTGGCCTGCGCCAGGAAATCGTCCACGCCGGCTTCGGCTGCGATGGCGGCGGCGGTCAACGGATTGTCGCCAGTGATCATGATGCTGCGAATGCCCATGGTCCGCAGCTGGGCGATACGCTCCTTCATTCCGCCCTTCACGATGTCTTTCAGGTGAATGATTCCGAGCAGACGATGACCGTCCGCCACGGCTAGCGGGGTTCCGCCGTTGCGCGCGATCCGATCACTCATGTCCTGGAAATATCCGGGCACTTCTCCGCCGCGCTCCTTCACGAACGTGGCGATGGCTTCGGTGGCGCCCTTGCGGAGTTCGCGTCCCTCAAAATCGACACCGCTCATGCGGGTGTATGCCGAGAACGGAATGAAGTTGGCCCCGCGCTCGGGAATGTGACGGCCGCGCAGCCCGTATTTCTCCTTGGCGAGCACCACCACCGAGCGGCCTTCCGGTGTTTCGTCAGCCAGGCTGGACAACTGTGCCGCATCGGCTAGTTCTTCATCGCTAACGCCGGTGATGGCGAGAAACTCCACCGCCTGCCGGTTGCCCAGGGTGATGGTACCTGTCTTGTCGAGCAGCAGCGAATTCACGTCGCCGGCGGCTTCCACAGCTTTGCCGCTCATTGCGAGGACATTGTGCTGCATCACGCGGTCCATGCCCGCGATCCCGATGGCCGAGAGCAATCCGCCGATGGTGGTTGGGATCAGGCAGACCAGCAATGAAACCAGCACCGCGACGCTCGGCATCGTGCCCGCGCCCGCCTGGGCCACGCTGAAGACCGCATACGGCTGCAGCGTTACCACGGCGAGCAAGAAAATGAGGGTCAAACCCGCGATCAGAATGTTGAGCGCGATCTCGTTCGGAGTCTTCTGGCGCTCGGCGCCTTCCACCAGCGCGATCATGCGATCCAGGAATGTTTCGCCGGGGTTGGAGGTGATGCGAACCTTGATGTGATCCGACAGCACGCGCGTACCGCCGGTGACGGCGCTGCGATCGCCGCCGGACTCGCGAATCACCGGCGCGCTCTCGCCCGTGATCACCGATTCATCCACCGTGGCGATGCCGTCGATCACTTCGCCGTCGCCGGGAATCAGCTCCCCGGCGTCGCAGGTCACCACGTCGCCCGCGCGCAAAGCCGAAGCAGTGACCTCTTCGATCTTGCCGGACGAAGCCACGCGTTTGGCCAAGGCGTCGGTTTTGGTCTTGCGCAGGCTGTCGGCTTGCGCCTTGCCGCGGGCTTCGGCCATGGCTTCGGCAAAGTTGGCGAATAACACGGTAAACCATAGCCACAGGGCAATCTGCAATCCGAACTTCAGGCCCGTGGCGTCGGCAATCATGTCGCGGACGGCGAAGACCGTAGTGAGCAGCGCGCCCACTTCCACCACAAACATCACGGGATTCTTCGACAGCGTTACCGGGTTCAGCTTCCCAAACGACGCCCGCACCGCGCGGCTGACGATCTCCGGATCGAACAGCGGACGCGACCGCGCCAGCTTCTTGGGAATCAGCGAAGTGGGATCTTCATGCAGCGGCAGATTCGGAGTCGCTTGTGGGGTGGTAGTCACTGGGGACATGGCTTAGCTCCCGAGCGGCAAGGAAATCAGAGAAAAGAGCCTGCCGCTATGCATCAGATAATGTTCTACGATGGGCCCCAGCGACACTGCCGGGAAATAGGTCAGAACCGCGATGATGACAACCGTTCCTACCAGAAGACCGACAAACAAAGGGCCGTGCGTTGGAAAGGTGCCGCTGGTAACCGGCACTTTCTTTTTGGCCGCCAGACTTCCGGCCGCCGCGAGGATCGGAATCAGGAACAGGAAGCGTCCCAGCAGCATGGCGAGTCCGAGGCTCAAGTTATACCAGGGAGTGTTGACGCTTAAACCTCCGAACGCGCTTCCATTGTTGCCGGTGCCGCTGGTGTAGGCGTACATGATTTCCGACAAGCCATGCGGCCCGTTGTTGGTCAAGTTAGCGATGGCCGCGCCCGGCGCATTCCAATAGCCTTTCGCGGCGAAGGTAGCCTGCGTGGAGAGCGCGCTGAACACCAGGATGCAGGCCGAGGTGACGATGATGGCCAGCATCGCCATCTTCACTTCTTTCTGCTCCAGCTTCTTGCCGAGATACTCCGGCGTACGGCCCACCATCAGGCCGGCGATAAACACCGCGATGATGCAGTAAATCAAAATGCCGTAGATGCCGGCGCCCACTCCACCGAAGATAACGATGTCGGTCATCATATTCAGCAGCGGGACCAATCCAGCGATGGGCAGAAGGCTATCGTGCGTATTATTGACAGCGCCACAACTGGTGTCGGTGGTGATGGTGGTAAACAGAGCCGAGTTGACTACTCCAAAACGAACTTCTTTGCCCTCCATGTTGCCGCCGGCCTGAGTAGAAGTCGCGGAACTCTGTATTCCCAATTTTGCGAGATTCGGATTTCCAGCTTGCTCAAATCCGTAGCAGACGAACACGCCAACCAGGAACATTACGGTGAAGGCCGCGAATATTGCCCAGCCTTGGCGTGTGTCTCCGATCATCTTGCCGAACGTGTAAGTCAGAGCGGCTGGGATCACCAGCAGGAGCCACATTTCGAATAAATTCGTAACGGGCGATGGGTTTTCAAAAGGATGAGCGGAATTGGCGTTGAAGAACCCACCGCCGTTGGTACCCAGCATTTTGATAGCTTCCTGCGAAGCCACCGGCCCCTGAGTGATGGTCTGTTTGGCGCCTTCGATCGTAGTGGCGATGGTGTTGGGCTTCAGATTCTGAATCACGCCCTGCGAGGAGAGAAACAGGGCCGCGACGAACGATATCGGCAGCAACACGTACAGGATGGCGCGGGTCATGTCCACCCAAAAGTTACCCAGGGTCCTCATTTCGTGCCGCGCGAATCCACGAATCACGGCAATCGCGACCGCGAGGCCAGCCGCAGCCGATACGAAGTTCTGGACCGTCAGTGCGGCCATCTGCACGAAATAGCTGAGAGTGGTTTCTCCGCTGTAGGCCTGCCAGTTGGTGTTCGTCAAAAAGCTGGCGGCGGTGTTGAACGCCAAGTCGGGAGTGACGTTCGGCGTGCCGAAGTTCTGCGGATTGAAAGGCAGATAAGCTTGGGCCCTTTGCAGCAGGTAGACCAGCAAGAAGCCGAAAATGCTGAAGGCCAGCAAGGATGCGATGTATTGTGTCCAACGCTGCTCGACGTCTTCGCGAACGCCCGCGGCCTTATAGGTCAACACTTCCAGCCAACGAAACAAGGGATGCAGAAAGGTGCGCCGCCCCTCGAACACGTTCGCCATAAAAGCGCCCAGCGGCTTTACACACACCAGGATCAACGCGAAAAACAGGAGGATCTGTAAAATTCCGGTGCTAGTCATGTGCCGTTCCTTAGAACTTCTCCGGACGCAAAAGCGCGTAAAGGAGGTAAATGAACAATCCCAGTGCGGTGACGCCGGCGATGATATAGTCCATGGATTCTTCCTTTTAGAGCTTGTCGCAGGCCTTGGTGAAGGCCCAGCAGACAACCAGAAACAGGCAGCCAATTGCAAGGTAGAACAGGTCGAGCATGCGACGCTTCCTTTCTGACTCAGTCCCTTTCAGTGACGATTACTTCGTGACCAGCACTCCGCAGTTTAGCGGCCAATCTTTTTTCCGCAGTCGGCCACCATCTCTTGCGGCTTCCGACGATGACCAATGAATGAGGCTTCAGGACGGACTTCAACGTCTCTAACGAATCACGGCACAAATAAACGCAAACACTGGTGTCTATCCGGCAGTCGCCGGCGATTACCCGCAACCGCCGTTCGTTGGAGAGTACCGATACAGGCGGACTCGCGAGGGCAAGAGGATAGGGAACAATCTGCGGCACGATCAGCGTGATGTGGCCCCCCAAACTAACAGCCTGCGTGCCCAATAGGCTGCGAGCTTTTTTCAAAGCAGCCAGCGTCGCGTGCACCGAGGTAAAGATAACCGAAACATTGAGTTTGGAGCCGGCTTCCGCGTCGAAGGGCCGTGCCGGGGCTCCGGTCACTGGCGCGATCATTCTTTCCAGTGCGAGTGCCATTGGATTCCGCCCTCCCATATCGAGGGTAGGATTTGGAGGCTGAAGAAGTCCTTAGAAAGGGATTAAGAAGTTGTGAAGAGAGTCTAGCCGACGTGCGACGCGGTTTCGAGCACGGCCTGCAGCGCCTGCGACTGGATCTCTTGCGCGGCCTCGGTCAGGTACTCTAACGCCGCCGCGACGCCTCCACGAGTATGCGGGACGCCGGCCAGTGTCAAGCCCATCTCGACGCCCGAGAGCGTGCCGGCCAGCATTAGATCGTTAAAGTCCCCCAGGTGCCCGATCCGGAATACTTTGCCCGCCAGTCTGCCCAGCCCGCTGCCGAGCGACATATTAAAGTTTTCGAGGACCACTTTGCGAAACTCGTCGGCGTTGGACGTCGGTGGCACGTAGACCGCCGTCACCGAACTGCTGTAGCGTTCCGGGTCCGCGCAAACGGTTTCGAGTCCCCAGGCCCGCACCGCGCGGCGTGTAGCTTCCCCGTGCCGGGCGTGTCTCGCGAACACGTTCTCCAGGCCTTCTTCCTGCAGCATCAACAGCGATTCGCGGAGTCCAAAGAGGAGATTCGTAGCCGGCGTATACGGGAAGAATCCGATCTTGTTTTGCCCGAGCATGGCTTGCCAATCCCAATAGGATCGCGCGAGCCGCGCCGATTTCGAGGCCGCCAGCGCTTTTTCGCTCACGGCATTGAAGCCCAGTCCTGGGGGCAGCATCAGTCCTTTTTGCGAACCAGCGATGGCTACATCCACGCCCCATTCGTCGTGCCGGTAGTCCATGGAGCCGAGCGACGAAATGGTGTCCACCATGAGCAATGCGGGATGTCCGGCACGGTCCATGGCCTTGCGGATGGCTGGCACGGAATTGGTAACGGCGCTGGACGTTTCGTTGTGCACCACTCCCACGGCCTTGATGGCGTGGCCGCGATCCTCACGCAGGATGGATTCCACCTCGGCCGGGTCTGCTCCGTGCCGCCAATCGCTTGGGACGAAGTTGACGTCCAGCCCCAGATTGACCGCCATTTCCTTCCACAGCGTGGCAAATTGGCCGGTCTCGAACATCAGAACCTTATCGCCGGGCGAGAGCGTATTGACGATGCCCGCCTCCCAGGCTCCCGTGCCGGACGACGGAAAGATCATGACCTTGCCGATGGTCTTGAAAATCGACTTGAGGTCCTGCAGAAGTTCCAGCGACAGCTTGGCGAACTCGGGACCCCGGTGATCGATGGTGGGCCTCGCGATGGCACGCAGAACACGGTCCGGGACATTGCTTGGTCCGGGAACCTGAAGAAAGTGACGTCCGCTGGTATTGGGCATAGAAACTACTAGTCTCTCTCAAAACGCGGCTAAAATCAGAGGGTATGCTCAATCCGGCCATCTTCCGCGAGTACGACATCCGGGGCATTGCGGACATCGAACTTCTTAGCCCTGACGTTGAACAGCTTGGCCGAGGGCTTGGCACCTATCTCCGGCGGACCAGCGGCGGCGCAAACATCAACGTCGGACGCGATTGCCGGCTCAGTTCCACGCGCCTGCGCGACGCGCTGGTCAAAGGCCTCCTGGCTGCCGGCTGCAACGTCACCGACATCGGTACCGTTCCCACTCCGGTGCTGTATCACTCGGCGCAAAACCTGAAGGCCGACGGCGCGATCATGATCACCGGCAGCCACAATCCGTCGGAGTACAACGGATTCAAGAGCGTTTGCGGCGCGAGCACGCTGCACGGGGGCGCGATTCAGCAAGTGCTGCAGATCATCGAGAAGGCCGATTTCCAGACGGGCTCGGGAGAATTATCCAGTACCGACGCAGTGACGCCTTACGTGAATGAAATTGCGGGGCAATTCAAATTGGATCGCCGCATTAAAGTGGTCGCCGATGCGGGCAATGGCACCGCCGGTCCGGTGATCCATCGCATTTTCGAGAAGATCAATGTGGACGCCACCGAGCTGTTCTTTGAAATGGACGGCCATTTCCCGAATCACCACCCTGACCCGACCGTTCCGGCGAATCTTGCTCACCTTATCGCCAAAGTGCGTGAGACCGGGGCAGATCTTGGCCTGGCCTTCGATGGCGATTCCGATCGCATCGGCGCGGTAGACGAGAATGGGAACGTCATCTACGGCGACCTCCTGCTGCTCATCTACGCCCGCGAGATCCTCCGGCGTAAACCCGGCGCGACCTTCATCGGCGAAGTGAAATGTTCGCAGGTGATGTACGACCAGATCGCGAAGCTGGGCGGCAACGGCATCATGTACAAAACCGGCCACTCCCTGATCAAGGCCAAGATGCAGCAGGAACACGCGGAGCTGGCCGGCGAGATGTCCGGCCACATGTTCTTCGCCGATCGCTACCGCGGCTACGACGATGCTCTTTACGCGGCTTGCCGATTGATCGAGATCGTGGCGAAATCCGGACAGCCGCTTTCGGCGCAGCTCGCTGGCGTTCCCAAGACGGTTTCGACTCCCGAAATCCGCGTGGATTGTCCCGACGATATCAAGTTCGACCTGGTCCAGCGTGTCGCTCAACATTTCAAGAGCAAATACAAGACGCTGGACATCGACGGCGTGCGTGTGCTGTTTCCCGATGGCTGGGGCCTGCTGCGCGCATCCAACACGCAGCCGGTGCTGGTGATGCGCTTCGAGGCCGCTAACGAGCATTTGCTGAAGCAATACCAGTCGGAAGTGGAGCAGGTGCTGGATGCTGCGCGCGCCGCCGGGACGCGAGTTTCATGAAACGTTTGATCGCGTTTCTGATCACGGCTGCCTCGCTCACGGCACAACCGGCGCGAACGATCGTGCTTCATGCGGCGCGTTTGCTGGATGTCGAAACCGGCGCAATCGTCGCGCCAGGTGAAGTACTGGTTCAAGGCGACCGCATCGCCGCCGTGGGCGCAACCGTAGACCACTCGGCCGGGGCGCAGATCATCGATCTCGGCGACACTACTTTGCTGCCTGGCTTGATCGACGCGCACGTACACCTGTTCCTGCATCCCGGCGCGGAAGACTTGCAGACGGTCCAGGAATCGGTGCCGCAACGCACCATCCTGGCGACGCTCGCCGCGCACGACGATTTGATGGCCGGATTCACCGCCGAGCGCGATATGGGCACGGAGGGCGCGGGCGCCGCCGATACGGCCGTGCGCGACGCCATCAATCAGGGCCTGATCCCGGGCCCGCGTCTGCGCATCAGCGGCAACGCCATCAGCATTCTCGGCGGCCACGAGGACGCCATCGGCTACAATCCCGAGCAGCATGTCTTGTCCAACGCCACCTATGCGAATAGCGCGAGCGAGCTGGTCACCGTGATCCGCGACCAATTCAAGCTCGGCGCCGATTTCATCAAAATCTACGAAACAGGCGCCGATTCCGGGCGCGACGGCAAACTCGTCACGCCGTATCAATACACCGAAGCCGAGATGACTACAGCGGTCCAGGAAGCCGCTCGCGTGGGCAAGCACGTGGCCGTTCACGCCACCGGCGAACCAGGCGCGCTTTACGCAGCACGCGCTGGTGTCGTTTCCATCGATCACGCCTTTCAGATCTCGGACGAGACCATGCGCGTGATGCGCGAAAAACAAATTTTCGCCGTCCCCACGTTCACCATCATCGAGTACTTCGCGGATCACGCCGTCACTCCAGCGCAAGCCGCGCGCGAGCGCCAGTCCCAAGACCTGCACGCCGGCGAATTTCCCAAACAGCTCGCCGCCGGTGTTCCCATCGCGATGGGCTCCGACGTTGGCCCGTTCCCGCATGGCACGCAAGCCCGCGAGTTCGTTCTGATGGTGAAATACGGAATGACGCCGCTCGCCTCATTGCAGGCCGGCACGCTCAACGGCGCGAAACTGTTGGGGTGGGAAGGCCAGATCGGAACTTTGAAACCCGGCTATTTCGCCGATGTCATTGCGGTTCCCGGCAACCCGCTAACCGATATCAGCGTGTTGCAGAAAGTCACCTTCGTAATGAAAGGCGGTGTCGTATTCCGAAAATAATTCCTTTTGCCGCCCTTCTTCTCGCGAGCCTTGGCGCTTCGGCATTCGCCGCCGACCTCGCCATTATTGGCGCCAAGGTTTTCCCATCACCCGACGACGCTCCTCTCGCGAACGCGACCATTCTTATCCACGACGGAAAAATCGCCGAAGTCGGACCCAACCTGACGGTCCCGGCGGGCGCAACCAAACTAACGTGCGCGGACTGTTTTGTTTTTGCCGGCTTCTGGAACTCACACGTGCATTTCACCGAGCCCAAGTGGGCAGCAGCGGCCACCGAATCCGCTCCAGTGCTTACGCGCGAACTTCAGGAAATGCTGGGTCAGTCCGGTTTCACCACCGTGATCGACCTGGCTTCCGATATTCGCTCTACTTCCGCGCTGCGCCGCCGCATTGAGTCCGGCGAAGTTCTTGGACCGCGCATCTTTACCGCCGGCTCAGGGCTCTATCCTCCCGATGGAATTCCTTATTACCTGAGCGATCTGCCAGCGGAAGTTCGCGCGTTGCTGCCACAGCCATCCACGCCGGCCGAGGCCACTGCCATCGTCGAAAAGAACATCGCAGCGGGGGCCGACGTTCTCAAACTCTTCACCGGTTCGCATGTGTCGCCCGAGCGCGTCAAGCCTATGCCGCTGGATGTCGCACGAGCCGCGGTTGCAGTTGCGCACGCCAAACACCAGATCGCCTTCGCACATCCGTCGAATCTGGAAGGGATTCGCGTCGCACTCGATAGCGGCGTGGATGTGCTGGCGCATGCGCCGGACCTGGTCGAGGGCGTTGATGACGCGCTGCTCGCCAGCCTGATCGCGCATCACATGTCCATGATCCCGACGCTCAAGCTCTTCTCGGAAGATTCCGCCATCCTGAGTATCCGCGCTATCGTTGCCAAGTTTCACCAACTCGGCGGCAACCTGATTTTCGGAACAGACACGGGGTTTGTGACGGATTATGACCTGACCGAAGAATATCGGGAGCTGGCGCTTGCGGACCTGTCGTTCAAAGACGTGCTGGGGATGTTGACTACGGCGCCGGTGGCGCGTCTTGGATTCAAGGACGAAGGCCGAATCGCGCCGGGCTTGCCGGCCGATCTCACGGTGCTTTCCGCGGACCCGTCCTCCCAGAATCTTTCGGCATTCACCCAGGTGCGCTATACGATTCGCGGCGGCCGCGTGATCTTCGACAAGTCAAAGACCACGCCTTAGCTGGCTGCGCCCTGCATGGCCAGTTCGGCAACCGGCTTTTCAGGCTGGGCGTCTTGGCCGAAGCGCACCGAAACCAGCTTGGAAACGCCCGGTTCCTGCATAGTGACCCCGTACAGGGACTGCGCGGCTTCCATGGTCCGCTTGGCGTGCGTGATCACGATGAATTGCGTTTCGGCCGACATTTCTTTCAGCAGCCGCGTCAGCCGTTCGATGTTCGGCTCATCCAGCGGCGCGTCCACTTCGTCGAGAATGCAGAACGGGCTCGGCGTGTAACGGAAGATCGCCATCAGAAGAGCCATGGCCGTCAGCGATTTTTCGCCGCCCGACAAAAGCAACACGTTTTGCAGACGCTTGCCCGGGGGCGATGCCACGATGTCGATGCCGGATTCGGCGAGGTTGGTCTCGTCCGTGAGCCGCATCTCGCCGGTGCCGCCCCCGAATAGGGTCTGGAACATTTCGCGGAAGAAGCCGTTCACCGCTTCGAACGCTTCCGAGAACCGCTTGCGCGACTCGACGTCGATCTCGTGTATGGCCTTCTCGGTATCGCGAATGGAATCCAACAAATCCTGCCGTTGCGCGTTCAGGAAATCATAGCGCTGCTGGGCTTCTTGAAATTCCTCCAGCGCCTGCGGATTCACCGGTCCCAGCGCTTCGATCCGCGCTTTCACTTCCTGATATTTTTGCTCGGCCTCGGCCAGGCCGACTTCATCCAGCACGATCTCTTCGCCCGCGGACAATTCCTCGGCCGCGAGGCCCAGCTCTTTGCGGCTGGTTTCGTCCAGATATTTCAACTCGGCTTGCTTCCGAACCAGTTCCAACTCGATCTGCGACCGGCGCTCTTGCGCCGCCTGGACATTCACGCGCAGTTGCTTTAACGCTTCATCCAGCGCCACGAGATTGGTCCGCTGCGTAGTCTCCCTCGCGGCCAACTCCTCGACGATCCGCTCGGCGCCCGAAATCGCTTCCAGCAGCTCGCCCGCGCGCCGGTCCAATTCGATGTTGTCGGACAACAACCGCGCCCGCTCCACTCCCAAACGCTCCATTTCCGCCGCGATCTCCTGCTTGCGAGCCGAGGCTGCGGCGATACCGGCCTCATGGCGCGCCTGAGTGGCGCGCTCGGAACGCTGCCGTTCTTCCAATCCCGCGAGTTGCGCCCGCAGCGCGCCGTGCTCTTCACCCGACTTGTGCGCCTGCCATTGGAGCTCTTCAAAATCCACACGCGATTGCTCCAGCACCTGCTCTTCAATCGACCGCGCCGTTTCGCGTTCATCCAGCAAATGCTGATCGCGCTCCTCCTGCTCCCGCGCCCGGCCTCCCTCTTGCCGCAGGCGCTCCAGTTCCAGCCGCGCCACCGACAAACGCGTTTGCGCCCGCGCGAATTCCTCTGCCAACTGCCGGTGTTCGTGATCCAGCGCCAGCGCTTCCTTCTCCTGGATCTGCTGCAACGACCGCAAGCTCTCCAAATCGTCGCTGAGAGCTCCGATTTCGAGTTCCAATTGCTCCAGGGCGGTCGCCGTCCCGTCCACGGCGCGCTGCTTCACCTGCACTTCTCCAGTCAGTTCGCGCAGTTCGCGCTTCAGCGCTAGCGGACCGGTGCCGGTTTTCTTGCCCCCGCTCACCGCATGTCCGTGATAGCTGACGCCATCCGGCAGCAGGAAGAATAACCCCGGATGCTCAGACGCAAGCTTCTGCGCCGCCGAGCGATCTTTCGCGAGAAAACAGTGCGCCAGCCGAGGCAGCAAATCGCGCGGCGCCGATGCAAAGCCGTTGGTGAACCGAAGATGATCGCTCAGCCGCCCGATGACGCCTTCTGCGTCCGACAGATTCTCCAGCCCCCGCGCTTGTTCGCCGGCCTCGGGATGCACCAGGAAAGTGGCGCGTCCGTCCAGATCCGTACGCATGATGTCGATGCCGCGTTCGGCCTCGTTCCAGTTCTCCACCACCACGAATTCCAACTCTTCGCGCAAAAAATCTTCCGCGGCCTTCTCGAACACGGGGTCCACTTCCACGAAATCCGCCAGCACGCCTGACGCGCGAAAGCCTTCCGCTTCGCCGCGATCGATGGCCGTGAACAAGCGTTTCACGCTTTCGGCGGTATATGCGCGATGCGACAAAATCTCTTCGAGCGAATCTTTGCGCGCCTTCAGCCGCGAGGCTTCCGTCCGCAGGTAATCCAGCGTCTTGCGCGCTTCCCCGGCCTGCGTCTTGCGCATCGCCAGATCTTCTTCCACGCGCCGCCTGCGGTCAGACGTAGATTCCAGTTCCATCTGCCCGGCCGACATCCGGCGCGACAGTTCAGATTTCACCGTGGCGTGCCGCTCCAGATCGGCCGCGGCCGTTTGCTCATCGCGCTGGCAGCGAGCCGCGTCGCGCTCGATAGCGGAAAGATATTCGCCGATCTGCACCAGCTGATTCTTAAGCGCCGACGATTCGCCCAGCAATCGCAGCACATTCTGCCGCCCGGTCTCGAGCGTCCGGGCGCGCTGCTGCAAGGCCTCTTGCAACTGTTCCCGCTCCGCTGCCTTGGCCGCCAAGCGCTCCCGCGCCGCCTGGATTTCGGCCTCTAGCGCGGTCACGGATCGCAGATGCGCTTCCAGTTCCTGACGCAATTGCTGGTGCCGCTGCTCCAACTCCCGAGATTCCGATTCGCCTTGCCCCAGCCGCTGCTCCATCGCGCCGATCTGCTGCGCCTGCGAATCCAGCCGCCCCCGCGTGCGCTCCTGCTCCAGTTGGAAATCGGCCAGCCGGCGGCGCGCCTCCGCCAATTCTGCGTCGTTGCGATAGCATGCTTCTTGGAGCGCGCTGTGTTCCTGCTCGCGCGCCGTCACCTGCATGGAAACGGTGTGGAACTCAGAGTTCGCTAAATTCAAATCCAGCGCGGTCTTGGCCGCATCCCGCTCCAGCATCCGATATCGCGCTGTCAGAGACCCGCGCAAATACCCGATCATCTCGCCCTTGAGTTCTTCGTAGCGTTTGGCTTTGGAAGCCTGCCGCTTCAGCGAATTGGCCTGCCGTCCGACCTCTTCCAGAATGTCGAACACGCGCGACAAATTCTGTTTCGCGCCTTCCAGCTTGCCTTCGGCGAGCCGCTTCTTGGTTTTGAATTTGCCGATTCCGGCCGCTTCTTCAACGATCGCCCGCCGGTCCTGCGGCCGGTTGCTCAGGATCTGGCCGATCCGACCCTGCTCGATGATGGCGTAGCTTTCGGGCCCCAAGCCAGTGCCAATAAAGAGGTCCTGGATGTCGCGCAACCGTGCCAGTTTGCCGTCAATGAGATATTCGCTCTCGCCTGACCGGAACAGCCGCCTCGTGATGGTGACTTCGCTTGGGTTACGCGGGGCATGGCCGTTCCCGTTGCCATTCTGTTCGTGGTGCACCCCGTCCGCGGCCGGGTCCACCAGCGTCATCGTCACCGACGCCAGCCCCAGCGGCTTGCGGTCCCGCGTACCGGCGAAAATGACGTCTTCCATCCTCGTCCCGCGCAGGCTCTTGGCCGACTGCTCGCCCAGCACCCAGCTCATGGCGTCGCTGAGGTTGGATTTTCCGCAACCGTTCGGTCCCACGACGGCCGCGATTCCTGAACCGGGAAACTTCATTTCGGTTCGGTCAAAGAAGGACTTAAAGCCCTGGATTTCAACCCGCTTGAGCTTCAGCAAAGTATGGTCCCCTTCCTATTATCGTCTCGGGGGATGGGTCTATGGTAACCGGGCTTGGCTGGAAAGTAAAGCGGGTCTTTCACTATATCTTGAGGGTCAGCGAAAAGCCATACTATACCTGGGACATCGAGCGCTCTCTGATAGCCGTTCTACTTTAGCGGTTATCCTGTTGTCATGGCAGATGGCGACGAGGCTAGCCTCACCGACTATAGCCCCGATGGCGTGGACTTAACGCTGATCCGCTGGATGCTGTCGCTCACACCAGCAGAGCGTCTGGAATTCCTGGAAGAGCGCGTGAACGAAATAATATCGATTCGTGAGTTGAATGCCCGAACTTAAATTCGCGGCGACCTTGCGCGCGTTGCATGACGGCGGCGTCGAATTTATCCTGGTGGGCGGGCTAGCCGCTGCCGTCAACGGCGCTCCCGTGAATACGTTCGACATCGATGTCGTCCACTCTCGCGATGCCGCCAACGTCGCTCGCATTCTACCCGTGCTGGAAGCCCTGGACGCAGTCTTCCGCATCCAACCTGAGCGGCGGCTCAAGCCAAACGCGACTCATCTCGCTTCCGCCGGCCATCAGAATCTGATCACGCGGCATGGCCCTTTGGATCTGCTTGGAACCATCGGGCGCGATCTGGGCTACCAGGAGCTGATTCCACACTCGGTCGAGTTGGATATCGCCGATGGGCTACGCATTCGCGTCCTCGACCTTGAAACGCTCATCGCGATCAAGGAACAGTTGGGCGGCGAGAAAGACCGCGCCGCGCTACCAATCCTGCGCAGGACGCTCCAGGAGAAGAAAAAAGCGCGGTAGATCGATTCAGCTCAAGGCCGACGCGCACTGCGCTGCGCCATCGTCACCCGCGCCGCTGGCTTCCAGAACTTTGCCGAGCCGCGCCGTGAAATGAAAGGAGCTGCCCTTGCCAAGTTCGCTTTCCACCCAGATTCGGCCACCTAGCAGTTCTGCTAACCGGTGCGAGATGGTTAGCCCCAGGCCCGTACCGCCATACTGGCGAGTGGTTGAATTGTCGGCTTGCGTGAAGGAGGAGAAAATGTCTTGTTGCCGCGACTGCGGAATGCCGATGCCGGTATCCTTGATGGTGAAACGGAGCAGCATGTGCTTTTCGTCCGGCGCCCGCTCGCCGTCTTGAGATTCACTTTGGACCGATAGCGTTACTCCGCCGAAGCTGGTGAATTTGATGGCGTTCCCCACCAGGTTCACGACGATCTGGCGCAAACGAACCGGATCGCCTTCCACACCATCGGCGACTTGCGGATCCACGTGCAGACTGAGATCCAAACCCTTCTGTCGCGCTCGAATCGAAAGCGTCTTGAGGGCCTGCGACAGGCTCTCCCGAAGATTGAAGTTCACGGTTTCAAGATCCAGCTTGCCGGCTTCAATCTTGGAAAAGTCCAGGATGTCGTTGATCACCGCCAGCAACCCATCGGCCGACTCCTTGGCCGTATCGAGATAATCGCGTTGCTCGCCATTGAGCGGAGTATCCAGCGCCAGTTCCACCATCCCGAGAATCCCGTTCATCGGCGTCCGAATCTCATGGCTCATGTTCGCCAGAAACTCGCTCTTAGCCCGATTCGCCGCGCGCGCCGCCTCCTCCGCCTGCCGGCGCTCCAGCATCTCCGCTTCCAGTCTTCGATTCACGATTCGCAGGGCTTCGCGCTGGAAATGCGCCTTCAAAGCCAGATGAACGACCACCCCAAAGACCACCGCGCCGAATAGCGCTCCGGCTAACGTCAGGGCGGAGGATACGTGGGTTTGGTTCTTAGGTAAAAACGACTGCCACAATCCGATTCTGATAGTTGCAAGAAAGACGCTGGCGCCGATGGGCACCCAGGCTGGCTGGCCGCGCCCGGGCTGAAGCATGTCCCAGGCCGCGACGGCAGTGCCAATCCCCAAAAACAGGAAGCCGGCTGCGGTGTACAAGGCGACACGAGTCAGATTGCCCAAGACAAAAGCGTCGCCGCTTCCCCAAAGCATGCTAATGCCACAGCTTGCACCGACGGCCGCAACCAGCGACCCCGTAATCCCCAGCATGGCGGATTTGTTAGTCAGAAAGCTCCTTTGGGCCAGGATAAAACCCGCGGCCAGCGCAAGGAAACAGATCGAGGTGGCCGGCGCGATCTTCGGCATCGATCCGACAAGATATGCAAGAAGTGCGATGGCCGCCAAAGTGGCGGCGGCGCTGCAGCCGAATAATGTGAGTCCCGGCTTGCGTGTCACGATCCCCAGCAGAGCCAACCCGCTCAGAACGAAGCAGACCGCCGTGCTGGGCTGCATGGGGGCCAGATTTGGCGCGAACTGAATGAGCAGCGTGGAATGGATCGCCCACCCCACCAGGACGGCTGACCCGAGCAAAATTGGCAGCGAGCCACAGATTGCTCCGGTCCATTTGGGCAAAGACATAGCTGAACTTTCACTATCGGCCCGCTCGAAACAAAGCTTTAGTACTTACGTTTGGCTGAGTTTTGGAAACCTTACCGGCCGTAAGGGACTATTGATGGACCGTCAAGACCACGCTGCTTGGCGATTCGACACCGCCAATGGTCGCCAGAATGGGCCAGTCGCCGTCGGGGATCGAGTCTGGAACCTGGATCGCGACTTGGTACAGACCGGCGAAGCCGGCTGCCAGAGCCGCGCCGTAGACGGTCGCGGGAACCTTGTCGATGGTGACTTTGGGTAAGGTTGTGGTCGAGTATGTTTTGCCACCAGGGACGGGAGCGCCCGGAGGAGCGATGGGGTTGGTGGGTCCGAACCCGGTTCCCCAGAGAACAATCGTCTCGCCGGGCTTGGCAGGCACGGTGCTTACGCCGGGGAACGTCCCGTTCTTGACCGCATCGGTGTAGTTTAGCCGCGTAGCGATCGGCTGGTTATCGGGCCATTGGAAAAACGCCGGGCCGTATTGGTTCGAGCTAACCATGAAGGTGGGGCTGGTTCCTCCCGGCGATGTCACCGTCACAGGGAGAGAACCGAATCCGACGTCGGGGGCCACCAGGTTGATCTGGCCGGGCGAGATGAAATTGATATACGCTGGCTTGCCGCCGATCATCACACTGACGCCATCCAACGTGATGGGGAAATTTCCATCGACGATCGCGTTGGCCCAATTATCGGTGCTGGAGGCGAGATTTGTTCCGCCGATCGACACCCAGGAATTAGGAACGATGCCAGGCTGGAAGCTCGCGCCATTAACGACGCCGTTGTCGAAGATAGACGGCGGCGGAGGTGGTGTGGTCGCTGCGGGCACCGCGATCAAGAGAGCGTAGATCTCCTGTCCCTGGCAATTGCCGGGCACGCAACCGGGAGGTCCCTGAGGAATCTCGCTCTTATTGAAGGTCGCGCCGCCGTCGGTGGAGACGTAAAAGCTGCCCGTGAAGGTGGAATCATTGACGTATACCATGGATGCATCGGCTGGGTCGGCCCAGACCACGCCGCTTTCGCTGAACAAACCATTCTGAAGCGCCGTCCAGGTGTCGCCGCCGTCGGTTGATTTCAAGACGGTCCCCCCGAGTCCCGCCACACCCCCGGTGGCGTAAACCGTCGTCGAAACCGCTCCCACGCTCACCGAAGTCACACTGTTGCTCGGAATGTTGAGCTTGGTGAAGGTGACGGCGCCGTCCGTACTCTTGAACAAATCGTCGTTGATTTGAACGATCTCCGTCCAGGTGCTCCCGAAATCCGTACTCTTAACGAAGTGATATCCGTTCGAGAGGCCATATACCGTCCCTGAGACGGTCGGATCCACGAAAAAGGATTCCACCGGTGCGCCGAATGGGTATTGGCTCAGTGGCGCGTCCTGGTTGTTGGGTAAAGGGATCAGCGTCCAGCTTGCGCCCGTATTGGTGCTCTTATACAGCGCGAAGTTGCCGCCGGTGGTCGTACTACTCGCCGAGATGTAGATCGTCTGGCCCGCGAAATCCACAGACAAATTGGCCCCGCCAGGCCCTCCGGGTTGCATGCCGATAAACGGCATGATGGTCCAGGTCGCGCCAGCATCCGCGCTGGCGAAGAACGCCGTACCCTCTGCCTCTCCGATCATATAGATCTTCGAAGGGTTCTGGGGGTCCATGGTAAGCCAATGCGGGAGAAGCGATCCCTTCAGGAACGTACTGTTCAGAGGAATGTTCAGCATGTTCCAAGTGGCGCCGGCGTCAGTGCTCTTGTAGAGCCCGTAGCTCGCGCCCACGTAAACCGGGTCGGCCGCGCGCAGGCTGCACGCGGAGACAAGTAAGCAGAGAGCGGGAAAGAGTACTGCACGACGTTTCATACGAGAGGGCCTCCTCAGGACGATATAATGACCTTCACCAACGCATTGCGCGAGAAGACCTCAGAAACTGTCATGCCGGGTCAAGAGCCCGGATCAAAAGCGGAGAAACAGACGCTCGACTATTTGTTTAGCGTCACCTACGAAGAGCTTCGGCGCCTGGCCTTCACCGTCAATAGGAACGACGCTAGTTTTACGCTCAATCCTACCGCACTGGTGAATGAAGCCTGGCTGAAGTTGGTAAAATCCCCGCCCTTTGAGACCACTTCGCGTCTGCATTTCAAACGGATAGCCGCCCGCGCCATGCGGCAGGTCCTTATCGAAGCGGCCCGGCGCCGCAACGCGGGCAAGCGTGGCAGCCCAGCGATCTTCGCCGACGTGGATCTGGCGGTCACGGAAATAGCGTTTGGAGGCCACGAGCTGTTGGCGCTCGATGAGGCTCTGCAGGAGCTCGAGCGTTTGGAACCTCGCCAGGCCATGTTGGTGGAGAGCCGTTTCTTTGGAGGGCTGGACGTGCTGGAAACCGCGGAGCTGCTGGAAGTTTCCGAGGCCACAGTACATCGGGAATGGAGAGCCGCCAAGGCCTGGTTGAAACACAGATTGCGTCAATGAGGGCGCTCGAACACAATGGACACCGCGCGGCTCAAGCGAATTCAAGGCCTGTTTCTTGAGGCTGCGGACCTCCCCGAGACCGAGCGCCGCCCGTTCCTCGAAAACGCCTGTGGTGACGACGACGCGCTCCGCGCCGGAGTGCTGGCCATGCTCCAGGAGGATGCGCGCGGCGGTTCGCTGCTCGACGGCGATTTGTCGCAGGTGGCTCGGAACATCCTGAACGAGTTTCCGGACTCGCACCTTCCGAAGGAGCTCGGCCCGTATCGCCTTGTGCGAATGCTCGGCGAAGGCGGCATGGGCGTGGTGTTCCTCGCCGAGCGCACTGATCTGGGCAGCCTGGTGGCCATCAAGATCCTGCGCGATGCCTAGCTCTCACCCGCTCGCCGGGAACGATTCGCCACCGAGCAACGCACGCTGGCGCAATTGAATCATCCGTCCATTGCGCGACTCTACGATGCCGATACGTTACCGGATGGCACGCCTTGGTTCGTCATGGAATATGTCGAAGGCGTGCCCGTCACCGAATACTGCCGTATGCAAGACGGCTCGATCGAACAGCGTCTGCGGCTGTTTCGATCCGTCTGTGAAGCCGTGCAGTACGCGCACGGGCATGCGATCATTCACCGCGACTTGAAGCCCTCGAACATCCTGGTGAGGTCCGACGGCGCCATCGGCCTGCTCGATTTTGGCATCTCGAAGCAACTAGACGATCTCGGTCAGGCCGTGGAACAGACGCGGACTGAATTGCGACTCATGACGCCCGCCTATGCGGCGCCCGAGCAACTCCGCGGTGAGCGGGTCGGCGTATTCACGGATGTGTACGCGCTGGGTGTGATCCTATATGAGCTTCTGGCCGGCTGCGCTCCGTTTGACCTTTCGAATAGGACGCCCGCCGAAGCCGAGCGCATCATCGTGGAGCAGGAGCCTGTGAAGCCATCGGTGGCCGCCCGTCAGCGCGCTTCATCGTGGGCCGATCTCGACGTGCTCTGCCTCACCGCTATTCGCAAGGACGCGGTGAGGCGCTACAGATCGACCGAAGCGTTGATCCGAGATATTGACCACTACCTGGCGGGTGAGCCCCTGGAAGCGCGGCCCGACACATGGCGCTACCGGCTCGGCAAGTTTGTAAGACGAAACCGTCGGGCTGTCACCGCTACCGCCCTGGCAACCGCAGCCGTGGCGGCGCTCAGCGTGTTTATTACGGTCCGGCTTGCCACCAGCCGGAACACTGCCGTGGCGTCAGTCGCTCGGATGGAGCGTGTGCAGCAGTTCATGCTCAATCTGTTCTCGGGCGGCAACAAGTCGGCCGGTCCCGCGGCGGGGCTTAAGGCCGTAACCCTGATCGACCGCGGCATCAAGGAGGCGCAGACGCTCCAGGGAGAACCGGAACTGCAGGCGGAGCTTTATCTCACGCTAGGCGGCATTGAGCAGAAGCTCGGCAATCTGCCGCAAGCTGACATGTTGCTAAATGCGGCCCTGGCAACTCGCGATCCGGAGAGCCTGATTGCGGAAAGCACGGTCGCACTCGGCTTACTCCGTGTGGACCAGGCGCGATTGGACGACGCTGAGCGCCTCATTCGCGAAGCTTTGACGAACGCCACGCTGGCACGGCCGCGCGATGATCGTGCGGTTGCCAAAGCCACCGCCGCGCTCGGCAAGGTATTCGAAGCCAAGGGTTCCTATGACAAGGCGATCCCCGTCCTGGAGGAAGCGGTGAAGCTTGAGTCCGGCCAGCGCTCCAATCCTCTCGACACGGCAGCCACGCTCAAGGAGTTGGCAGATACGCAGTTTTACGCGGGTCACTACGACATCTGCGACAATTTGACCCAGCGCAGCCTAGCGATCCACCGGCAAGTATTGGGTGGTAAGCATCCGTTGGTTGCCGACGATCTAATCAACCTCGGCGCGGTTCAGTTCGAGCGCGGCGATTATGTCGAGGCAGAGCGGTGGTATCGGCAGGCGCTGGATATCAACGAGAGTTGGTACGGCGACCAACATCCGGAGACCGCGTCCACGTTATCGATGCTCGGCCGCTCTCTGGTGTTTCAACACCGCTATGAGGAGGCTGCGAAGCTGGTGGAACAGGCACTTGCGATCCAGGAACGTGTCTATGGCGCATCGCATCCCAAGGTTGCAAACGTACTCAATGAGCTGGGGACCATGGCATTGCAGCGTGACAAGTTCGACGAAGCGCGGTCGCGATTCCAGCGGATGCTTGACATCTACAAAACAGCCTATAGCGAGCACCACTATCTCTACGCCTTAGCATTGTCAAATCTGGCGAGCGTGTATCTGGCGGAGAAAGATTATGCCCGCGCCGAGCGGATGTTCCGCGAAGTGATCCAACGATATGCAGAAACGCTCGCACCGAATCATCAGTTTCGAGCGATTGCGCAAATCAAGCTGGGGCGCGCGCTCACTGGCGAGAAACGCTATGCGGAGGCGGAGAGCCAAACGCTCGCCGGATATAACATTCTGCTGAGACAAACCAGTCCGACAGTCAGTTGGCTCGAGTCCGCGCGGAAAGACCTGGTCATTATTTATGAGGCCTTAAAGCAGCCCGACCAGGCAGCTCACTTCCGAAACGAGCTAGCGGCCACAGTAGCCAAGAGGTAGCTCCTGGTTACCGCCTGGCAACTCGGGCATGCCCTACGTGTCCAAGCCGAAGAACACGGCAGTCACTCCAAAGGTATCGATGAACCCGTGCGCCAGAATGCAAACCCACAGATTGCGGCCCGATAAAACATAAGCGGCCCCAAGCAGCAGGCCAGCCATACCGGAGTCCACGATTCCCGATGGGCCTTTGTAATAGTGTCCGTATCCGAAAAGAATGGCGACCAGTATCACGCCGGCCCAATAAGCCGCCTTGGATCGCCCGCCGACGTCCGCCGCCCGGTTGAGCAGGTAGCCTCTGTAACCGATCTCTTCCCCAAAAGCTGCAAAGGTCCAGACGATCAGAAGCCAGCGGAGCGCCACCATGGCGTGGCCCGTGATTTCGTTTGTGCCACTGGGTGCAATTGCCGGCGGCCAAAAGTGCGCGGTGAGGGGATCGACCACCAGCGCACCGAGCAGGATTCTTAGCGCGGCCGTTGCCAGCGCGAACAAAACGGTTCGCCGCCATGCGACGGGCCAACGCAAGCCCATGGCGGTCCATGCGCCGTCCCGCAGGCGTACGGAAATCAGGCCCAGGACAAACAGGATGGGCACTTCGTTGGGAATGACATGATAGACGTTATGGCCGATCACGATTGCGCTTCCGACGGCGAACTCGGCGAGGGAGAACCAGCGTTGCGACGGAGAAAGTTCTTTTGACATGCTTAGCCTCGCGGCAACGCGCGCGATTTCCGGTATTGCCGAACGCACCAGATCGCAAAACGCGTAGTCAGCATCACCAGCGCGCACCCGGCGCCGAGCCCGATTGGGACGATCCACCAACCCAGCAGCTCTCTACCGCTTCCGGGCGCGCTTCCAAATCCCAGTCGAACCGAGAGCTCAAAGTCATCGGCGCGGCTCGGAAGCCTCCACAGGCCAGCCGTCCCAGGATGAAATGGCTTCAACGCGGCCACGACAATGAAAACCGCGCCGAGGAAATATCCCACGATGGAGCACAGCAACACCACCAAACCGGCTATGCTCAGGCTTGCCCAGCGGAACAAACTCTGCACGATTCGCAGTGGCGACCGGCTGACCACGGCCCGTGCCAGCAAGTCGTCGGTCATGTACTGGCTGGCCAAGTCCTCCGGACTGCCTAGCGAGGCTAATGCCCGGTCAACCCCCTCAGCCGTCATTTGACCGCTGGCGGCCGCTTTGTCCCTAATATGGCTGCGCAGTTCCTCCACGATCTCGCGGGCGTCATCGTCGTTCATGCCGCGCAAGCGTTGGCGCAACTTGCCCAGGTAGGCCTCCATTTTTTGATTCGCTTCGTCAGCCATAGTCATTTACTTCCCTTCCCCAGCGGAGCCAGCAATTTGCTCATGCTCGACGAGAAGCGCTTCCAGATTCCAGCCATGTCCATGACGCGCTTTTTTCCGGCCGGCGTGAGCGCGTAGTATTTTCGCGGATGGCCGGCTTCCGACTCCACCCATTCGCTTTTCACCAGCCCCAGCGCCTTCAGGCGGCTGAGCAGGGGATACACGGTTCCCTCCGATACAATCAAGTCGGAATCGCTCTCCAGCCGCCGCAGGATCTCGAGTCCGTAGAGCTTCTCTTCCCACAACGCCGCCAGGATGGCCAGTTCGAGACATCCCTTGCGAAGCTGTACTTCCCACTTGTCTACGTTGTCCGGATCGCGAGCAGCGGTCACCTTCACAAATACATATCTTGCATTACAAGGTATCATGCAGTCAAGAGCGAGCGAGCCGCTGCAGCTCACTCCACCAACCGCCTGCAACTGGTCTTCGGCAGTTCGTTCTACAATAAGGTCTAGTGTTCAAAGCATTGCTTTCAACCCTGGCGATTTTCGCCCTCGCGTGGTCCGCCTTCGGGGCGACGCCCACGAAACCGCGCAAGCGCCATCATCGCGCCACTTCATCCGCCTCGCGCACACCGGTAAAAAGAGGCGCCAAAGCTACGGCCACTACCGCAAATACCGCCGCGCATCGCAAAGGCAAACCCGTCCGCAGCCCGTCGCGTTCTTATCAACAAGCCCCGTCTCCCGAACGCTACAAGGAAATTCAGCAAGCCCTGGCGAGCAAAGGCTATCTGCAAGGCGAGGCCACGGGGGTTTGGGGATCCGATTCCGTGGACGCCCTCAAGCGCTTCCAAACCGACCAGAACCTGATGCCCGACGGTAAAATCAGCTCGCTCTCTCTGATCGCTCTGGGCCTCGGCCCCAAGCGCCTTACCGCGAAATCGGACCCCGCGCCGCCGCCACCCGGCACGCCCGCAGCACCCGCTCCTAATCCACCCTCGCTTACTCCACCGTTGTCCAACCAATGACCGTCGGCGTAGCAAAGGAAATCAAGGATCACGAAACACGCGTGGGGCTGGTTCCCAGCGGGGTGACAGCGCTGCGCGAATCCGGTCATCGCGTCCTGGTTGAAACCGGCGCCGGCGTCGGCAGTTCTATTCCGGATCAGGAGTACATCGACGCGGGCGGGGAGATCCGATCCACAGCGTCCGATGTCTGGAGCCAGGCGGATCTGGTGATTAAGGTGAAAGAGCCGCAGCCTTCCGAGTACGCGCATTTCCGCCCCGGCCTGATCCTGTTCACCTATCTGCATCTCGCGCCGCTGCCGGAGCTGACGCGCAAGCTGGTGGACGCCAAAGTCAACTCGGTTGCATACGAAACAATTCGCGAACGCGACGGCTCGCTGCCGCTGCTCACGCCCATGAGTGAAGTGGCCGGGCGCATGGCGGTCCAAGTGGGCGCGGTGTATCTGGAGCGGCCCAACGGGGGACGCGGCATTTTGCTGGGTGGCGTTCCCGGAGTGGCGCCTGCCACCGTAGTCATTTTGGGCGGCGGCGTAGTGGGCCATCAATCCGCCAAGATGGCCGTCGGCTTGGGCGCGGACGTGATCATCATCGATCGCAATCTCGACCGGCTGCGCGCGCTGGACGACATTTATAGCAGCCAGGTGGTGACGCTCGCGTCCAACATCTTCACGGTGCGAGAAGCCGTCCGCAATGCCGATCTGGTGGTAGGCGCGGTACTGATCCCGGGTGCCTCGGCTCCCCGGCTGGTCCGGCGCGAAATGCTGAAGACCATGAAGCCGGGCGCGGTGATGGTGGATGTGGCCATCGATCAAGGCGGATGCTTTGAGACTTCGCACGCCACCACGCACACCGATCCGGTGTATTTCGTCGACGGCGTGCTGCACTACTGCGTGTCGAACATGCCGGCGGCGGTCCCGCACACCTCCACCTACGCGCTTACCAATGCGACATTTCCGTATCTTGCGGAACTCTGCGCCAAGGGTCTGGAGCGGGCTTGCGAGGACAATCCGGCCATTCGGGAGGGCGTCAATACGTACGCCGGATACATCACGTACCCGGCGGTGGCCGAATCGCAGGGTCTGGTCCCGAGCGAGCTTACGGCTTTGCTGTAGCCGGAGCTGCGTCTCCGGCAAAAACCTTTTCCGCCCGTTCCGTTTTTAACAAGCGTCCGCTTTCCTGCTCTTTGACGGTGAGCGTGGTTCGCGCCGCATCCGCCGGCACTCGCCAAAACTTGGTGATCTCGCGCAGCTCTTTTCTATTCAGCACGAAGGCCGCCGGATGCAGCAGCGAGCTGGGTTTGTCCCAATGCCCGTTGCTTTCCGCCTGCCCCGTTAGTTCGATTGCGATGGGAACCGTGGCACGGTCCTCCATGTTCACCACCTTCACTTTGACGAAGATCAGGTCGGCCTGTTGTTTGTCGAGCGTCAAACTGATATCCAGCCTCGGTGGCTTCGAGCAACCCGTCAAACCAAGCACAACCAGCAACAACGGATAAAGTTTCATCAGATGAGCCTCGATGTTTTGGGCGTTCCCAGGCGTTTCTCCAAGCGGGCCGCCCTGCGAGTGAGCGCTTCGGACGGCTCCAGCTCCTGGGCGCTCCGCGTCATCTCCAGCGCCAGCGCGTAGTTGCGCTCCCGGCGCTCGTAGTATTTCGCGAGTTCCACGAATGCAGGGCCGCGCCAAGGGTTGCGCGAAGCAGCGAGGTCGGCAAGAATGGGGAGGGCCGCGTGTTCGCGGCCGAGCTTCTTCTCAAGCGCCGCAATATCCCACAACGTACGAAACAGCAGATCGTCGGACAGATTTTTCTGAACGGCCTGACGGAAAAGGGCCAGCGCATTTTCGTGCTGCTCGGCTTGCCGCCACCAGCGAGCCAGGCCAACCATTTCGGAGCCGTGCGAAAACTCGGCTTGTCCGTGAAACGCCCGCGGAACAATCGCGGTCAGGCACGCCAGAGTCAGGATGTCGATGGCATTGTGATGGAAGACCGGCATCAAACGAAAGATCTCGTGGGTCCGAACATATTCGAAGTACACATACGGAATCAATTCACCGGGAAGATCGCCTTGCCGTTCGACGCCCAGGATTTGATTCTCCAGATCCACCAGGCGGCAACTGTCAAACCGCAAGTTCCACAGCCGGCGCGCGCCGAACAGCAGATCGAGATGCTCTAGCGCGCCGAATGGCGGACGCTGCCGGAGCATGCGGAAGCGCGTTTCGAGCAGCGGCTGGTCGAAGGTGCGGCCGTTATAAGTGATCAGCACTTCGAACTGTTTCAGGTGCTCGGTGAGGGCGCTCAACTGGCTGGCCTCCTCGCCATAGTCGCGCATGAAAAACTGGCGCACGCGAAAACCTTGCGGCGTAATGCGGCCCACGCCGATCAAAAACGCGTAAGTCCCTGAGCCTCCCATCAGGCCGGTGGTTTCGGTATCCAGGAAGCACCATTTCGCGGGGGGAACTCCGCGGATCTGGCCATTCGAGATGGGATCGAGCAGATCATTCGAAAGGTCTTCGAGATCCACGATGCCAATGCTGCCATGCCTGCGCTGGCGCTCGTACAGTTTTTCCGTTTCATAGTGGACGCCGTGCGCCGTTTGAACTTCCGCGCCGTGCAGCCAATTCTCGGGAGCCGGGATTGGGACTTGGGGCTTGGGGATTGGAGAACGCCGGGCGGGGCGAGCGAATTTCTTGTCGATCCTGGCGATGCGCCGCCTGAGATGCGCGAGCTGTTCCTGAAAGTCGCTCATGCTTCTTGTGATATCTCTTCCCACTCCGACAGTAGCGCGCTTAAGGCGACGCGGCGCTTCTCCAATTGCGTCGAAACGCGTATGGTCTCGTCGGCGCTGACAAAATTCGCGAGGCTCTGTTCGTCGCTCGCGATTTCCGCTTCCAGAGCGGCGATTTTCGCTTCGAGCTCGCGGGCGCGATCCTGCAGCTTCTTGAGCTTCATGGGATTCAGACGCTTCGCGTGTTGGGGATTAGGGATTGGGGGTTGGGGACTGGCGATGGCATGACCGTTGGTGGGCAATGTGAGATCGATGTTCTTGCCTTCCTTGCGCCAGATATAGTCTTCGTAATTGCCCGGGAACACATTGACCTCGCCATGGCCGACTTCGAAAATGCGCGTGGCGAGCTTGTCGATGAAGTAGCGATCGTGCGAAACGAAAACAACAGTGCCGGTGTATTTTTCGAGCGATTCGAGCAGCACGTCCTTGGCACGCATATCCAGGTGATTGGTCGGCTCGTCGAGCAGCAAGAAATTGGAAGGCTGCAGCAGCATGCGGGCCAGAGCGTAGCGATTGCGCTCACCGCCCGAAAGCACGCCGATCTTTTTGAAAACGTCGTCTTCGGAAAACAAAAAGCTGCCCAACAGACTGCGCAGCTCCGTATTGGAGTTGCGCGGCGCCTGGTATTGCAGATCGTCCAGCATGCGGGCGTTGGGGTCAAGCTCCTTGTATTGGTCTTGCGCGAAATAATCCACCTCGGCGTTATGCCCCAGGCGATACTCGCCCGAGCTGAGCGGCTCGCTACCCGCCAGCAACTTGATCAGCGTCGACTTCCCCGCCCCGTTGACGCCCACCAGCGCGATGCGGTCGCCACGCTCGATGATGAAATCGACACCGCCGAAGACGAACTTGTCACCGTAGCTCTTCGATACGTTTTGAAACTCGGCCACAATACGGCCGCTGGGCTTGGGCTGGGGAAACGAGAAGTGAATGGTCTTCTCTTCGGCGGGCAGCTCAATGCGCTCGATCTTTTCGAGCTCCTTGATACGGCTCTGCACCTGCTTCGCCTTGGTCGCCTGAGCGCGGAAGCGATTGATGAAAGCCTCGAGCTGCTCGATCCGGTCCCGCTGGTTGCGATAAGCCGCATGGAGCTGTTCGCTGCGCTCCTGTTTCTGCTTCAAGTACTTTTCGTAATTGCCCGAATAAAAATGCACGCCGCGATTCCAGATCTCGACGATCTTGTTGACCGTGACGTCCAGGAAATAGCGGTCATGCGAGATCAGCACGATCGCGTACGGGTAATTGGCAAGGTATTGCTCCAGCCAATTGCGGGCTTCCAGATCCAGATGATTGGTCGGCTCATCCAGCAATAGCAAGTTCGGCTTTTCGAGCAGCAGCTTGGCAAGAGCGATGCGCATCTGCCAGCCGCCGGAAAACTCTTCGGTGCGCTTGTTCCATTCTTCGTGCGGGAACCCGAGACCGGAGATCACCGTCCCCACTTGCGCCTCGATGGCGTAGCCGTCGCGCGTGCGGAATTCGCTATCGAGCTGATGAAAACGGTCGGCCACTTGCGCATACTCGACTCCGGCGGGATCCAGCTCCGCCATTTTATGCGTGAGCTCTTCCATCTCGATTTCCATCTTCTGCAACGACGCGAAAACCGACATGCATTCGGCGAATACGGTTCGGCCGGAGAGCGAAAGCCCGTCTTGCGGCAGGTAGCCGGAGCCGACGCCGCGCGTGACGCTGAGCGTTCCATAGTCCAGCGATTCCAGGCCGGCCAGCACTTTGAGCAGCGTGGTTTTGCCGCTGCCATTCGCGCCCACTAAGCCCGCGCGGTCCTGGGGCGTGATCATCCAGTTGAGATCTTCAAACAGCAGCTTGGGGCCGAAGCGCTTGCCGGCGCCGGAAAGTTGGATCATCTAAGATCTAGTTTCGCATTTGCTCAAGGCTCGCCCAAAGTACACAACGGATCGCCGATGACGATGTTCATCCAGCTCAGAAGAGGAATCGAGAGGTAGTAGCTCTCGGCGAGATTGCGGCCGCGGTAGTACGCCGGCAGAAGAATATTCGGCCGCGGGGTGAATTGCAGGTATGGTTCGTAGACCTGGCCGGAAGCGCCCGTGGCGCCATCGTGAATGTAATCGGCCGTCAAGGTCTGCGGAGATCCCCCGAAATCGGCCTTTGGATCGCCCCAGCTTCCGATGTTCCAACTATCCGGAGGGCGCGCGAACGTGCGTGCGTTGGTGGATACGTACTCGGTCATGATGGCGCCGGGGAGCCAGTGAAAATCGAGATGCCGGTGCACGCGGGCGGGGTCGTTGGAACCCCACGAGGCATATGCGATCACGTCGCTTTCGTGCTCCAGGACGTCGGCCGAGCGGTCCAGCACCACCCGGTCGCGGGGGAGTTGCTGCGCGGCTTCGATCAGCCAGCGGTTGCCTGGCGTGTTGTCGCTGGCCTTCAGATCGATCACGAATTTTCCGCCACTGCGAGCCAGCAATGCGCGATCGACGATGGCCTTGACGTCCTCAAAATCATATCCGGCCAGGCGCGTGACCAGGTAGATAGGGAAATCGGGATGACGAAACGGCGCGCGAGTCTTGCCGAAAAACGGGTTGGCGATTCCGGCGGGCAACGCGTGCGAACGGTCATGCAGGTCGAAATAGAGCAGCGTTAACTCGGAATCCACCGACGCTGCGTCGCCGGTCAGTCCACCGCTTCCGTGAACTTTCAAGGGCACGCCGGCCGTGGTGACGATGTACAGGATTTGCTCGGTGAGGTGGTGCGCGCGCAGGTAGTTCTGGATGGGGAGAGCGACCTGCTTGTTGAAGTCGTCGCGTGAGATTTCCTCATCGGTAGTGGCGGTGATGCGGCAGATATTGACCGCGGGGACGCGACGGCGCTCGGCGTAATAATCACCAATTTTGCGGGAGAACGCGGAGGATTGGTTGACGACGATCAGGACAGTGTCCGGCGCTTGGGCGCAGAGAATCGGAGGCAGAAAACACAGAACAAAAATTCGAAGGGGCATCTAACCTTTTCAGGCGGCTTAGCCGCCTTAGGCCTTTGCCGAAGGCTTGCGCCGCGCGCTGGCGCGCCACTCGTTGAAGTCGGCGGTAACGGCTTTCACCATGGCTGTGGCGGCTTGATGCAGCCATTCGGGCGGGCGTTTTTCAAGGTCGGCCAGAATCCGTTTAGCGGCGCCGCGGCTGCCCAGGTGAACGTTGGCAGTTTCGAATCCCATGGCGCGCAGCAGCCGGCTCTCGTCACGTTCCTTGGGCATGTTCGAGAGCTCGACGCGGGAACAGTCGGGGGCGAGCCGCCGGCCGATCCAGCTTCCGCGCAGGCGCACGAAGGGATCGATGTCGCGGACCGACCGGTCCAGAGCCTCCTGATAACGGATTCGCCCGGGAGCTTTGCCGCCCAAGGCCCAGACGCAGGCCGATGGAGCCAGCGCCTTGGCTTCACGCGCCACTCGCCCGCCGCGACACAGCGCGATGCCGACGAAGCGCTGGCGTCCCAGGCTGCCGAGGCCCGCCACTCGATGAACGATGCGATACTCCAATCCCGGTTCAGGCATTAACTTGTCGATGGCCCGGCGTGCATTCTTGGGAACGCGGCCTCTCCAGGCGAGCAGGCTGTCGAGCTTTTTCCAGTATTGGACGGGATCGCGCAGAATGCCTGTCACCATTTGATGCAGCCACTGGTGCTCGTCCGCCAAAACAAAGGGAAGGCCGCCTGTTTCGAGGCTTTTCTTGTAGCCGGTGAGGATCGCATCGCAGGCGTCTTTGGCGGCGATCTTCAGGCGCGCTTCGCGAATGGCGATGTGCGCGCTAGCGGCCAGGCGCACCAGATCGATGGTATAGGGCAGCTCGTAGACTTCGTCGAAATCGTTGATCCCCCATACCAGACGCCCCTCGACGTCGCGCCATGTGCCGAAATTTTCGACGTGCAAGTCGCCCACCGCCAGCACCTTTGGAGCGCGTGATTCGCTGGCGCAGACCTTGGGCCAGAGTTGCATCCAGCGGTAGAAGGTAGCGCGCAGGAACGGGAACACGTCCTGGGCCATGGCTTGATGTTTACGCTTGAGATCGGCGGGCAGCAGCGTGATGTGCGTGGCGAGCCATGTCTCGTAGGCGGAAGTGGCTTTCCTGATGTTCATGGATGGTCGAACCTATCTTAGCGGGGCGGCATTGCGCCACGCCGCCGTCAGGGCCTTCCGCACGGTTGCTTTCTTTGCGAGCTTCAATTTTACGATGGTGCTGCCGCGGAGGCCCCAGGCGCCTTTGGATGGCGCGAAAACAGTGGGCTCGGAGCGAATGTAATCGTGCTGCTGCTCGGGCGTAAGCTTGACCATGCCGTGGGTGTCGTCGGGATAGCCGAGCGTGGCGAAAATTTTGCCGCCCACGCGAAAATCCGGATGATGCATATGCTCGTGCTCCACGCTTTCCGGAAAGCTGAGGGCGATGTTTCGAAAGTCTTCGGCGGTCATTGACTGTATTCAATACATGTTTACACGAACGTGCTAAGCTGCGGTTTCCGCCCGGTCCATCATGCAAATTCTGATTGACGCCACTCCGCTGTTGCTGAGGAGCGCGGGCGTCAAGAACTACACCTACTACTGGATTCAAAGCTTGTGGGAGCAGGCAGGCAACGACCGGATTTTGACGCTGCCGGCGCTGACACGCTTAGGTCCGTTGAATCATGAGAGCTCGATCGCAGGCCGGGCGGAAACCATTTTGCACCTGGGGCGGGTGTTCGCGGCGAATCGGACACCGGCGCTGCCGCTGTTGCGATGGACCATGCCCGCGGCGGATGTTTTCCACGTGTCGAACCAGATCCGGCATCCTCCCAAGCGTCTGAAACTAACTGCCACCGTCTATGACATGACGTGCCGCCTGATGCCGGAGCTGCACACGGCGGCGAATATCCAGGCCGACGAGAGCCTGGCGGAGAATGTGCTGGCGCGCGCAGACCGGTTGATCGCCATCTCGGAGAATTCGAAGCAAGACGCGGCACGCTTGCTGGGCTTGGACGCGGAGCGGATTGAAGTGATTTATCCGGGCGTGCCGGAAGTTTATTTTGGGGCGCAAGCCCGGCCGAGCGAAAAGCCCTACGTCTTATACGTGGGCACGATTGAGCCGCGCAAGAATCTGGACACGTTGCTGGACGCGTGGGAGGGTTTTCGGTTGCGCGGCGATTTCGATTTGATTGTCGCCGGGGCTAGCGGGTGGGAGGGCCCGAAGACCTTGGCGCGGTTGAGGGCTCAGCCCAGAAGTGTGCGCTATCTCGGGTACGTGCCGGAGGACGAACTGCCGGGGCTCACGGCCGGCGCGAGCGCATTCGTTTATCCGTCGTTGTACGAAGGCTTTGGCTTACCGGTGGCGCAGGCCATGGCGGCGGGAGTGCCGGTGATTACTTCGAACACGTCCTGTTTGCCGGAAGTGGCCGGCGCGGGCGCTCTGCTGGTGGACCCACGGAGCGCCGCCGACATCCAGGGCGCGATGGAAAGATTGTTAACGTCGCCAGAATTAGGGCGCGAGCTAGGAGCGGCTGGAATGGCGAAGGCGCAGAAGGAATATCGCTGGAAGGTCTGCGCGCGAAAAAGCCTGGAATTTTTCCATCGGGTCTGAGACGCCGAGGCCGCTTGCTCACGCGCGCGGTTCAGCATGGCCGCTCATTGGCCGGTGCCGGGCGCGATGAAGAAGTCCCAGACCTGCATATTGAGTTTTTCTTCGCTGTATTCAACGACGGCATACTCGCCGGACTCGAGCGGTTTTTGCGGCCAGATCTTAAACAGCCCATCGGCCACTTGCTGGCGAAACACCTCCACCAAGTCGGGCTCTTGCAGGGTCTCGTTCACTACCGGTTGGATGGTCAGTTTTTCAACCACGCGGTTGCCTTTGTGATCGCCCATGCGCACGATGCCGAAGCGCTCGTCCTGGGAGAGACGGATGTAGAACTCGGGGCTGCGATTCAGGGTTCCTTGCGTGGCGTGCGGGCCGTCAAGCTCGAGCGTGGCTTTGCCCTTGACGAACGGAACCGGAGTGATGGCCTTGAGGACGCTGCGGCGCTTGTTGGTGACAACCTTCGATTCGCCGACTTTCATCGGGGTCAGCTTCTCGTTTTCGATCAAGTAGACCCCTTCTTCCGGAGGGACGCTTGCAACCTCCTTGCGGGCGTCGCGCTCGGCCTTGTCCTCGGCGGCTTGCGCGGCGGCATCGGCGCGAACATCGTCGGCGCGTTGCTTGATCTCGGCCTGGGTTTTGTTCAGATCGACCAGCGCAGCCGGCACTTCTTCCCAATCCTCGCGTTCGACGCTATAGAAGCTGATGCGGTCGCTCACGATCTTGTACTCGCGAACCAGCTGATAGCTGCCGTCCTTGAAATAGAGCTTCAAGTTCGCGGCGCTGGCGAGCGTGCAAACGGCGAGCAGCAGGAAGACCTTGCGCATCGATCAGCCTTCGGAAGGTTGCAATCCGACACTGCGCAGCAGCAGGAATTGCGAGAGGTTGTCGGAACTTAGCAGTCCCAGCAGGCGGCCATCCTGCATCACCAGGACGCAGGCGCCGGCTTGAGCCATGAGCGGGAGGACTTCGGCCAGGTCCCGGTCGGGAGGTACGCTGGGAAATTCGCGCTGCATGAATCCCGCGACGTAGGAAGCCTGCCCGTCGTGCGCCATGCCGCGCAGAAGCGCGTTGCGGGCCAGCAAACCGATTACCTGGTCGCCGTGCACGATGGGAAAATCCTGTTGCGACGTGGAGAGCAGAAGATTGGCGGCATCGCGAATGGTGCTGCCATGAGAGAGCGTGTGAAATTCGGTCATCATGGCGGCGCGCACCGGGATGCCTTGCGTAAGAGAACGGCCGCGCGATGCCGCGCCTTCATTGGCCGCCCCCAGGTAGATGAAGAACGCGACGAAGGCGAGCATGGGCATGTAGATGAATCCATAAAGTCCCATGCTGATGGCCAGCATGCGGCCGGACCAGGTGGCAATACGCGTGGCCTCGTACTCGGATTTCAAATGCGACAGGATCGCGCGGAGCATGCGGCCGCCGTCCATAGGAAACGCCGGGAGCAGATTGAAGCCGGCCAGAATCAGGTTGCCAAGAGCGATGCGATCGGCAAGATTGTCGGCCGAGGGTTCCGTTAAGGCGAACAGATGGAAGGTTCTGTTTTGCGAAAAGAGCACCGCGAAGATGAGGCCGGCGATAGCGAGATTCACGGCCGGACCGGCCAGGCCGATCCAAAATTCCTCCCACGGTTTGGCGGGCCGTTCCAGTCGCGCGACGCCGCCGATGGGGTACATCACGATCTCGATCGTTCGAATGCCGCAGTGCGAGCTGACCAGGGCGTGGGCGAGCTCATGCAGCAGCACGGAAGCGATCAGAGCCAGCACGAAGAGGGTATAGCTCGCGGGCGATTGATTACTCCCGAGGCCGATCACGACCAAAAAGATCAGCAACAGGACGACGGTGAAATGTAACCGAATGGGTACGCCAAACAAGCGAACCGAGCCGACCGAGCCAGGCGCCACCGTGGCCGGCGTGCTTCGTTCTTCTGCCAATAAAACCCCTGCAATGATTGTGACACAGGGCGCGGCCGGTGGCTGGTAGCTGGTGGCTGGTGATTAGCGGCTGGGCACGGACCTCGGTATATACTTTGGGATTGCCCTATAATAACGATATGGGCAAGACGAAAGGGCGGACGCTTTATATCAAGAATCCAGCGGCTCACACGCTTGCTCAAAAGGTCAGCAAGAAGATGGGGGTTACTATGACCGACGCGGTAATCCGTTCTCTCGAAGCGCAGCTTCGCGGCCAGCCGCGGCCGATCGATATGAAGAAGATCGAAGCCATTCAAAAGGAAATCGCCGCGCTGCCAGTCCTGGATTCCAGGACGCCCGATGAAATCCTTGGATATGATGAATTCGGCCTTCCCAGTTAGACAAATGGCGCACACCGCGTGGTAATCGATTCCTCCGCGCTGGTCGCAATCATTTTGGGCGAACCCTTGGCGCCAGCGTTGCTGGGCGCCATAAGGGCGGCCCGGACTCGAGAGCTATGTTCGGTCTCGCTGCTTGAAACCGGTATCGTTCTAGTAGCTCGACTGGGAGCACGTTCGCTTCCGTCCCTGGACAAGCTGATCGAAGATATCGACTGCGAAATTGTTCCGTTTGACGCATCCCAAGGGAAGGCTGCGATGGCTGCGTTTGCGCGTTTTGGAAAAGGCATGGGACACCGGGCGCAGCTCAACCTCGGCGACTGCGCGGTTTATGCGCTGGCGGCGATCCGAGGCGAACCGGTCCTTGCAACAGGCGGCGACTTTCGAGCAACGGACTTGTCGGTCGTAGCCTTTTGAAAGTTATCCGCGTTATTCTTCCCGTAAGGCTGTCATTGGATCGACACGCACCGCCCGGCGCGCGGGACCAATAGAAGCGATCAGTACAACCGTCGCCAGAAGAATCGAGGTGAGCAGGAAAGTCGCGGGGTCGAGCTCGCTGACGCCGTACAGCATCGAACGGATGTAGCGTGTGACGGCCCACGCGCCTCCCAGACCCGCGGCGATGGCAAACAGAACTAGCGCCGTAGTTTCCCCCAGCACCATGCGCAGCACGTCGGCCTGCCCCGCACCCATGGCCATGCGAATGCCAATTTCGCGAGTACGACGCGTAACTAGATACGACATGGTTCCGTAAACTCCAGCCGCGGCAAGAAGGATTGCGATGCCGGCGAAGCTTCCTATAAGGATTACCTCGAAGCGCTCCGGCGCGAGCGCCGCATCTCGGCGCCGATCCATGGTCTTCACGTCCGAAATCGGCTGGTCGCGATCCACGGCGCGGACTTGCTGTTCGATGGCTGGTAACGCCTGCTGCGGGTCGCCTTTGGTTCGGACAATAAATGATGCGCGAAAAACAGGATCGCCGGAGCAAGTGCAGCGATAGATCATCGCCGGTGGATCCGCTCCTAGCGCGGCGCCACGGATGTTGCCGACGACGCCAACGATGGTCCATGTAACATTGATCTGGTCGGGGCCAAATCCAAGGCGCTTCCCCAGCGGGTCCTCGCCAGGAAACATTCGTCGGACAAATGCCTCATTCACTACCACCGGTTCCGACGGAATGAGGCCGTGATACGCCGGCGCAGGCGACCGGACGAAATCGTGTGCATCGAAAATGCGGCCGCTCTTGAGCGGGATCCCGAGGGTGCGGAAGAACTCCCGGCTAACCTCCGTGTTGTTGATAATCGGCCGCTGGGCGAAGGCAATCGAAGGCCGCCCCAAGACGCGAATGCGTCCGGTCTGATAGAAATCTTCATCGCTGAGCGGAAGGTCGGCGGTCAGCGTCGCCGTACGGAGCGCAGGCGATTGCTTCAGCCGGTCGAGCACCGCGGCGTAGAACGGAGCGTAGTTGCGGTCGAAAGGACCGACCGGGCGGAGTCGAAAACTGAGCAGATGGTCGGAAGGAAATCCGAGCTCGGTATGCGCGAGATGAACCAGACTTCGGACCAGCAGGCCGGCGCCGATCAGCAATATAAGGGAAACTGAGATCTCCGCCACTACCAGGGTTTTTCGAAGCCGGGCTGCACCGCGTGTACCGCTATGCGCTAGACCCGCGGACTTGAGGGCTTCCTGGATATGGATCCTGGCCGCGGACAGCGCGGGAACAACGCCAAACAGAAAGCTGGTCGCAAACGTCAGCGCAATAGTGAACGCAAGCACGCGCCAATCCATCGAAATCGCCGGATAGCGGACCAAAATCGCGGGCTTGGTGGCATTTAGAGCATGCACGGCTAGCCACGCCAGGCCGATTCCCGCCAATCCGCCGGGAACCGCGAGCACCACGCTTTCGGTGAGCATCTGACGGATGATGCGGCCGCGGCCAGAACCGAGCGCCAGCCGCACCGCAAGCTCTCGCTGTCGGCTACCGGCGCGCGCCAGCAACAAATTGGCAAGATTCGCGCAGGCGATCAGCAAAACCAGGCCGACCGTGCCGGTGAGGATCGCGAGCGCGGGGCGCACCTGTCCGGTGAGATGCTCTTGCAGAGGGAAGGCGGCGATGGTGAGGTCCGTCCGAAAAGCCGTTGTCCGGAACTCCTTGGGATATTCGGCGCGAATGAAGGACGTGAGGCGGTCCATCTCCGTCACCGTTTGCCTCGGCGTTACGCCGGGCTTGCGCCTCGCGATAATGAGCGTTTCAAAAATCCCATTTGTCGGCACGATCGGGAAACCGTCTCTCGCTCTATCCAGCACGGTGGGCACCCAGAGCTGAGTGCCACGTGGGAAGTCGAACCCTTGCGGCATCACACCGACGATGGTGCGCGGCAGGCGGTCGAGAGCAATTGTTTTTCCCAGCATACGGGGATCGCTGCCCAGGCGATTTCTCCAGAAAGCGTAGCTCAACACCACAACCGTCGGCGCCTTCGGTCCCTGTTCTTCGGGAGCAAAAAACCGCCCCAGCATGGCCTCGGTCCCCATCACGCGGAAGAACGACGGCGAAACATCCGCGGCATCCAGTTGCTCGGGCCTTTCCACTCCCGTCCAATTCACTGTCATCGGATCGAACGCAGCGACGTCTTCGAAAATCCGATTCTGCTCGCGCAGGCTGAAATAATCGGGCGCCGCGCCGACATCCTGTCGAGCGGGACCGGACCTCTCGCTGATCCAGTCGATTCGATCGGAGCTTGGATAGGGCAGCGGGCGGATGAGAATGGAATTCGCGACGCTAAACACGGTGGTGTTCGCGCCGATACAGACGGCCAGGGTCAGCGTAGCGGCCAAAGCCAGAAACGGATCGCTGCGCAGGCTTCGCAACGCGTAGCGTGAATCGTCCGTAAAACCATCGAGCCAAAAACACTCGATCATTCGGCTCTCCCAGGCTTCATGAACTAATGAGACACCGCCAATCGGGATTAGTTCCCACACCGGTAAACCTTTCATTTTCAATGGGACGGCGAGTTTTCCACAGCCCCGTTCGATGAGCGATATCCCCGATGAGGTTAGAAAACGGCCTGTTCGGCACAATCGTGTAGCCTCTTTAATGGAGACTGCCCTATACTCGGAAAGACCACCAGCTATGCACAAGCCAATCAAGTACGTCGAGAAAGCCGTCACAGTGGCAGCAGGGGCTGCCTGGGTTGTATTTGACAAACTCAATCAAATCAACCAGAACCCATCCTTTACCCCGGCTTGGTCCGACAAGCCGTTGCTGAAAAGCTACGAGAAGCAGAAGCCGCCGTTGGGCTGGCCCCGCGAGACGGATTCGCTGTGCCCGCGCTGCGTGCCGGAGATCCGGCAGCAGATTGTGGATGGCAAACTGCCACACGAGATCCTTCTCAATGAGAAAGTGGGCGAGATCAAGGCGCAGATCATCGAGCGCGACGGCAAGATCCTGATGGTGAAGGAATGCCCCAAGCACGGCCGCTTCGAAGATTTGATGGCCATGGATTCAGCCTTCTTCAAGCACCTGGAAGACGTTTTCCCCGGCCGCGACATCCGCGCGCACGCGGACGAGACGCTGCACAACCACGGAACCAGCACCATCAAACACGGCCGCGGCTCGGTGTTGACCATCGACCTGACGAATCGCTGCAACATGATGTGCGATCCGTGTTTCATGGACGCGAACCAGGTGGGCTTCGTGCAT
>Ga0302325_10002352_pt1 | contig 46019 bp, 50 predicted proteins | sample Palsa_T0_2_FD_201948 | JGI IMG/M metagenome (GOLD analysis project Ga0302325, IMG submission 201948) | Peat permafrost microbial communities from Stordalen Mire near Abisko, Sweden - Palsa_T0_2 | ecosystem: Environmental > Terrestrial > Soil > Palsa > Peat permafrost | place: Sweden: Abisko...
GAGGCTGCTTAGAACGCACGCCGGCACTTCGGGGGCTCCCGTGCGACCGTAGGTGACATCGATAACGTCGGCTTGCTTTTCCGCTTCCACTTTGATTCTTGACTCCAATATCTTGGCCTGCTTTTCAACTTTGATCGCATTTCGACGAGCTGGATCGGACGGCAGAAACACGTCCATGAACGAGGACTTATTCTGCAATCCGCAACTCACCACTACCTTGCGGAGGACGTCCGGACCCTGCAACAGAGCGATTTCGGAATTGATCACGTCCGGGGTTACGGCTGGCGCGCTGGGTACCGCAGCGTTCTGCGCCGAGCTGATTTGCGGATCCGTGCGATCCTCCCTTACAAATATCTGCATCGTTGATTCGTAGTAGCGGGCAGCCCAGAAGACCGTAAATAGAATCGTGCCGAGTAGAAGCCCGCAAAACGATGTGAGGATCAGCCGGCGGCGGCGGAAGCCGATGGAGGCCCAATCGCGCAAGGTGACGTAGCGGGAAGATTCCATCTGGTGCAAGCGAAAGTCACGTTCAGTCATATCCGGCTCCCCTTCTGAATTGAAGATCTTGAAAATATTTCTCAACTAAAATTCGACTGAATCCAGGACCGCGGCGATGGCCCGCTAGAACCAGGCGGGCGAGATGCTGCCATAGATCCCCAGTTGATAGGGAACGTACTTTCGAAAATTCGTAATGGCTTTTTCGGGAACGAAGATCATGTCGCCAGGCTTGAGGATGGCGTCCTCGCCCACATTCTTCCCATCGAGAATTTCCTTCAGATTGAACTTTTTCACTTCCATCCATCCCGTTGAAACGCGATGGTAAATAAGAACCTGAGTCCGGGCGGTCGGCAATAGACCGCCGGATACCGCCACGGCCTGCGATATCGTCGTGTCGTAGCGGAGGTCATACTGTCCGGGCTTGGCCACTTGACCGGAAACCACGAAAAAGGGGCGCTGAAAATCCTTGAGATCAATGTCGATGATCGGATCGTTGAGAACCTTTGCGTAAGTCTTCTTCAGCGCCTCTTGAATCTCGGGCACCGTCAGACCTTGAACAAACACGCTGCCGACGTTCTGCATTGTGATGTAGCCGTCGGGCTGCACCGTGACGATCTGATTCAGTTCCGGGGAAAGAGGGAAAGTGATATTCAGGATGTCATCCCTCATGACCTGGTAACGAGGATTCCGCTGTTGCAGAGCGGGCCGATCATCGCCGGAGCGCGAATTTGAAGCGGCAGGTACGGGAATCGAGCTTGCGACCGCCGAAACCGCGTTGTTTTGTTGGCCCCATACGCTCACACCAGTTGCGGTGAGCAGAATTGCCAGTCCCAATGCTTTCATCGTAACCATTGTTGTCCTCGTCGATTACTCTCGGGTCTAAGTTAAATCCTGAGATGCCGGTGCGCTTGTATCTGCTGGGTTTCGATACAGAATGCAACTAACGGGCCACTTCGTCAGAAATCTATTTCCCTGAAAAAGAACCACTTACTGAATCTCCGGACGCCTAAAGGAGCAACTTTTCCACAATATCTACAACCATTTTCACTGTATCGTCTTCTTTTCCTAGTCTTCTCGGAAAACGATTGCCACTCCCGCGACTCCGCGGCTGGGAACAATCCAACCGAGTGAGCTCCGGGATCCGCGTTCGTCTCAAATTGATTCTGTCCTGCGAGTTCGCCGCGCGTCTTTCGCTGACCCCCGCCAGCTCGCGTCCTTGTTTCTTCGTTTCTTCTGTCGTCGAGCGCAGGTCCCGACGGACAAGAGTTTCGAACGGTGTGCAGTGCGCTGGACCTTTCTCCATCCTGCAACTTCGCTCGAGGCCAACAGTGTGCGCACAATAACTGATAAGTGGCTTACGGAGTGATTGAAACTTCGAGGTGTATGGATTGAAAAAACGAGTACGCGGTCACGGCTTCAATTTGTGATGATTAGGACTTGTGGCGCGCACAGCCGTCCTAGTACTTCCTCTCTCCGCGCTGGAGAAAGTACCGGCGGCGCCTCATGCCCAAGAGTACGTGACGGTATCGCGCTGGAATCCGGTCTTGTGTACCGCAAGCTCGCATCCACAGAGCAAGTCGGGCTCGAACTGGAGGAATCAAAAAACTAGGGAAGAATTGTGAGTTGTTGCGTTTGTTGAGGGCGCCCCACGGTCGAGGCACTGACCACCAAGCTGGCATGCGACTCGGATTCGGGCAATTCCATGGCCGAGATCGTAGCTTGCGTCTGTCGCGCCGGGACGCGAAAGTATTGAGGCAAGCTATTCAGAGCTCCGGGCGGATTGGTCTCCAGTTTCACCCAGGTGCCCGACGCGGGTGCGGGAGCATCCAGCGTAAGCGTCAGATCGACGGTGTCGTGGCCTTTCACCGAATCCACGCTCTTTCCATTCTTGGTAAACTCCGCCTGATTCACCGGGATCCGAGCATATACGTTGACTAGATTTCGTGTTACGAATACCCGATTCCCGGGTGGGTCGCCCAGACAATGCACGGTTAGTTTGGTAATCACCGTTTGGGCTCCGGGTTCGGCCGCAACGTGGGTGTCGTCCCAAAACAAATAGACGCCGTTCTGCACCACGGGAACTTTTGTGTAAAACAATTTTGTTTCAGCGTTCGTGTCCGGTTTGTGTTCCCCGGAACCGTCATTCCAGTCGATCGTCGGCACAAAATTATCCGCGTAAGAACACGGATTCGTAATCAGGCCGATAGGCGCATGAGATTGCGCCTCGCGAAAGGAAATTCCAGCCTCATAGTCGGTGGTTGTCAGGACCATGAAGTCCGAACCGGCTTCCACGGTCGTCGACCAGCCCGGCAAAAGCAGCGCCATGGCAAATGCCATGACCGTCGACGCAAAGGCTAGAAGTTTCCATATCATGCGCGTGGATTCTATCTCAAATCAGGAGTCGATCCCATGTCGGCTTTTTTTTGGGGGGCGTCGAGAGCGAAGCCCGGCTTTGCAAGAGCGGTCCCTCTCGTGAAGCCTCAAGCGCGATTGAACAGTATCGGCGCGCCGAGTTTTGAAGCGTAGTTGGGCCGGTATCGTTCCGTGTTGTACTGCGTGACCAGGTCGACTTTTCGCGCGCCCGCCGAAACATGCGGCAACGGCGCGTGCGCGTAACAACCATTTTGAATTCCGACCATGCGTCCGGTGACCCCATTCCGAATTAAATCCACCGCTATATTTGCGTACGTCGTCGCCACGATTTGGTCTATGGCATCCGGTTCGCCGCTTCGCAGGTCATAGGTCAAATCGCTCGTCATCGTCTCTTCGCCCGTGCGCTGCTCCAATTCTTTCGCCAGTGCCTGACCGACATCCACTTTTTTCCGGTGCCCATACGCATCCATTTCGCCAACTTCTTCGATTTTCCCCTGTTTTCGCACGGCCCCCTCCGAAACGATCACGATCGAATAGTTGCTGTCGTTGTTCCGTTTATCTTCCAGGAGAAGTTCGATCACGTGATCGAGTTCAAATGGATATTCCGGTATCAAACAGCGGGCGCCGGTTACGTAAGCGGTATATAAAGCGGTAAATCCTGCGTCACGCCCAAAGATGCGAAATATCCCGATCCGTTCGTGCGATCCCAGCGTGGTCCGCTGACGCGTGATTGCATCCTTCGCGCGCGTGATCGCGGTCGAAAATCCGATGCAATATTCCGTGCCCGCCACGTCATTGTCCATCGTCTTCGGCACGCCCACCACGGGAAACCCGTTCCTCGAAAGGTTGGCCGCGAAGCCAAGCGTATCGTCACCACCAATTGCTACCAGACAACCAATTCCCAGGTGTTCCAAATTTTCAATTACGATCGGCGTGAAGTCGTAGCTTTTGCCGTCGAACGGCAAACCCTTCAATCGATCAGCCGAGATATGTTTGGGAACCTTCGAGCTTGCCACGCGGCTTGGGTTGGTACGGGACGTATGCAGGATTGTGCCGCCGGTGCGATCGATCGTTCGCGTATTTTCCCGAGTGAGTACGCGATGGTAGATGCTTTCCCCCGTCTCCGCGGGGTCCACGTTCGTTAGGCCTTTCCATCCTTTGCGAATACCGACCACGCTCCTGCCCATCTCGGTTGCGCCGTAGACCACGGACTTAATGACCGAATTCAGACCGGGGACATCGCCGCCGCCTGTAAGGATACCGATGTTGCTCTTTGCCGACATTCTGGGTTGCTCCTTGCAAATTCAGATTGCCACCGCACTCTCGCGTTTGCGTCCTGCGTCGCAATGTGGCTCGCCGGTATTGGGTCGACCTTCGAGCGGACGAAACAACTTCCGCCGTCATTATAATTGATTGTCCGTTTTTCGAAAGTGGTCCGTGCCTTCCGCTGGTGCGTCGTTGTCGTGCAAAAGACCCAAATGATTCGCGTGCTGGCGGGCGTACAACTACCAAGTGTCGCGCAACCGGCGCTCGCAGCGGCCGAACGCCCGCTCCGGCATATGCGAAATCGAGTGCTTTGCTGCCAAATCGCTTTCCGCTTGCCGGATACTCTGCTACCATAGGGGTTCGGTCGTAGACCAAATTTCTGTATGGAGCGGCGCATCAATGGCATTCGCATGTGAGATTTGCAGCAAAAAACCTCAGTACGGCAATACGATCAGCCACGCCCACAACGTCACGCGCCGTCGCTGGAATCCGAACTTGCGTCGCGTGCGAGCGGTGGTTAAGGGCGCGAATGTCCACATTCGTGTCTGCACCTCTTGCATTCGATCCGGTCGCGTAACCAAGGCCGCGTGAACGCTACCCCTCCCCGGAAGGAGTCCGGTTTGACTCGGCGAGTCCTCATCCTAACCGCCATTGCGTGTGCGCTGTTGGCTGGGTGCAAGAGAGAAGCCGCACCCTCTCCTGGCGTCTGGGCGACTGTCAACGGAAATGACATTACCCGCGACCAGGTTGAGAAGTATTTTCGCACCCGTGTGAATGCCGAGGGCCCCACGCCATCCCAGGAAGAAGCCCTCTCGCTGAAGCTCAATATCCTCGACGAACTCGTCAATAACGAAATTCTTCTCGAGCGCGCCAAGAAAGCGAATCTGATCGCCAGCGACGCCGAAGTTGAAGATAAGTTCACGGAGTCAAAAACTCCCTTCACCGAAGAGGAGTTCCAGAAGAAACTGAAGGACACGGGCTTGACGGTCGAGGATTTGAAGGGTGACATCCGCCGACAGCTCTCCGTGCAGAAACTGCTGAACCGCGAGGTTGTTGCAAAAATCTCGATCACCGATCAAGACGTCCTCGATTTTTACAATAAGAACCGGGCGCAGTTCAACGTCGCGGAACCTCAATATCACATCGCGCAAATCGTGGTGACGTCCCACCCGGATCCGGCGGTTCACAATCGCAAGAACGATAAGGCGACCACCGAGCCCGAGGCCAAAAGAAAAATCGCACTAATCGAACAAAAACTCGCCGGGGGCGCGGACTTCGGCCAACTGGCGATGGATTACTCCGAAGATTCCACGGCAACCACCGGCGGAGATCTTGGTTTCGTTCCGGAATCCGCGTTGAATCGTTCCGACCCGGCATTGAAAAAAACGATCCTGATGATGAAACCGGGTGACGTATCCCAGCCGATTGGCGACAAGAATGGGTATCGCATTCTTAAACTGATTGCGAAAGAACCTGCTGGGCAACGCGAACTTTCGGATCCCCAAGTGCAGCAGTCAATCCGGGACATGCTGCGCAACCGCAAGGAACAGCTTCTGCGTTCCGCTTACATGATCGACGCCCGTGACGATTCCCACGTAACAAATTACCTAGCGCGACAGATATTGGAATCCGCAGGCAAGCTTCCAAATTAGCTGATCCGCAATACGTCTTTTCTTATTGCGAGGACTGCGCTTCTCGGGTGCTCTCGCCACCGGCATTTTGAATCCGCTGATACTCCTCTCGTTCTCATTTCTCCCGATTTAGTGCCCGCCGTGTGAGCCAGAAACGATTCAGAAAAATCTCGACATCCCTTCAAAGCCGACCGACAATGCAGTCGGATATACGCAACACCAATCGGCCAGACGGGAGAAACGAATGAATTCTTTGACACGCCGGACTTTCATGCGGATCGGTGCGGGATCCGTCGCTGCGGGCGCCACTTCGACGATACATCTCCTGGAGCCGGCAGCCATGTGGGGTGCAGGGCGTGCGGTGGCACCGAGCGACCGCGTGCGATTTGCATCGATCGGAACCGGCACCCGCGGATGCGAATTGTTGGAAGCGTCGCTGTCCGTGCCGGGCGTGGAATGTGTCGCGGTCTCCGATCTTTACGACAGCCGCCATGAAGCGGCGCAGGAAGCCGTGCAAAAGCAAGTGCCCGCGACCCGAAATTACAAAGAGGTCCTCGACCGAAAGGACGTGGATGCGGTGATTGTCGCCGTCCCTGATCACCAACATCGCAGAGTTGTTGTCGATGCCTGCGCAGCGGGTAAAGATGTTTATTGCGAGAAGCCGATGTCCCACAATGTCGCGGACGGTTTCGCCATAGTCGATGCGGTGAAAACCGGGAATCGCATCATGCAGGTGGGCAGCCAGCGCGTCAGCTCGATCGTTTATGAAAAAGCTCGAGAGCTTTACGCTTCGGGGGCCCTCGGCGAGGTCTTTCTGATCGAAGGTTCGTCGAACCGCAATTCGCCCAGCGGCGCGTGGGTCTATCCCATTCCACCGGATGCGAGCGAGCAAACCATCGACTGGGATGCGTTCCTGGTTGGCGCGCCACAGCGCCCGTTTGACGCGACGCGTTTCTTCCGCTGGCGCTGCTTTGCCGACTATGGCGAGGGGCTGGCCGGCGATCTGTTCGTGCATCTGCTTTCGGGTATTCACTTCGTCGCGGGAATCGACGAAGTTCCCCAGCGCGCGCAAACTACCGGTGGACTATTTCGCTGGAAAGACGGGCGCGATTTTCCTGATGTGATTGAGACGGTCTATGACTATCCGAACCTCCGCGTGTCCCTGTACTGCAATCTGAACAATAGTATCGAGAGCGGCGAACCGATCAAATTCCAGGGCACCAAAGGGACCATGGAACTTCTGAATCAAACCCTGACCTTCACGCCGCAAGATAGCACTCCCAAACCCGAAACATATTCGACCAAGGGTTGGCCGGCGCGGCTTCGTAATCAGTACCTCGCGAAGTGGGCCGCCGACCATCCGCAACCGGCGCCGCTCGAATATCAAACGACCGTCGGATCGGAGATTTTCACGGCGCCTGCCGGTTACAGCGACGTTTCGGCGCACCAGGAGAATTTCTTTAACTCCGTGCGTTCCCGCAAGCGTCCCGTGGAGAACGAGGTGTTTGGCAACCACACAGCAATCGGCTGCCACCTGGCCAATTACGCGTACTTCAAGAAGCAAATTGCTACGTGGGACGCCGACGCGAAGGCGATTCGAGGATAAGCGGCGCCGGCCGGAACTGTCGTAACGAATCAGCACTCAGCATCCGGGGGATTTGACCATGCTTGGAATCTCGAGAAGAAACTTTTTGAAAGCTGCATCAGCTTCGGCTGCTCTTGCCGCGCTGGGTACCGATGCATCCTGGCTGATGGCGAATCCGTTGGGACTGCCTCTCGGGTTGCAGTTGTACTCGGTGAGAGACTTGTTGCCCAAGGACTATGAAGGAACGCTGCGCCAACTGAGCGCGCTGGGCTATCGCGAAGTCGAGGCCGCCGGATTTTTTGGACGCAGCGCCGTGGATGTCAAGAAGGCTATGGAGCAAGCCGGGCTGCACTGCGTGAGCGCCCACTATTCCTACGCGGATCTCGCGCCACACCTGGACGAGGTCATTCAATACGGCAAGGCTCTGAGTCTCGGCTACATCATTTGTGCCTCGCCCGGTCTTCCGGAAGGCTCGCCCGCGAAATCCGCGGATGCTCGTGTCAACCGAGAGGCCATGACGCTCAACGACTGGCGTTGGAACGCAGAGCAGTTCAACAAAATTGGCGAGCGTGTGAATGCGGCCGGGATCAAATTCGGCTACCACAACCACACCGTGGAGTTCCACACGCTCGGCGGTGTGGAAATCTACGACGAACTGCTGCGCCTGACGGATCCCGCGAAAGTGACGATGGAACTCGATTGCGGCTGGATGATCGTTGCCGGCAAAAGTCCCGTCGATTATTTGACGCGTTACCCCACGCGCTTTTCCATGCTCCACGTTAAGGATTTCAAACTTAGTGGCACACCGGGATCTGATACGGAGCCGCCGCCTTCAGCCGAGTTGGGGCGCGGAAGCATCGATTATCGCCCTATCTTCGTTGCGGCGAAAAAGGCGGACATCAAACATGCGTTCGTCGAGCAGGAACAGTACGACATGCCGCCAATGGAAGCGCTGAAGATCGACGCGGAGTACATGCAAGCGCTGAAGGTTTGAAGCACGATCGCTCACGCCTCAAGCCAGGGGTGCCGCGTCAGCGTTGCATCTTCTGGATCGCCAGATCCAGCAGGACCATCAGCGCGGCGGAGACGGGGATAACCAGCAGGGCTTTTTTGAGCCGCCGCGGATCGCTTCCCGCGATGAAACCGATGATGCGCGAACTGACCGCAAGACCGACCCACCCACACGTAATCACGAATCCGATTGCCGTACCCGTCATTCGCGGGAAGGCATCCCCGACGATGGCGAGCGTCGTGGGAAATACCGGAGCCATCGAGATCCCCGCAAGAAACACCAGCGTGGCGGCTGCCGAGGGGCTGTTCCACCGCAGCATCAAAAAGGTCGTCACCGCCATCGCGATCGATGCCACGAGCAAAACCCGGATCGCCGGGGCGCTGATTAGGATTTGCGACGCGCCCACGCGGCCAATCAGGAGGCCCAGCGCGAAACCCAGGGAAAGAATGTTCAGCGCGCGCGATTCAGAAATCCCCTGCGCGATCAAATGGCGCGGGAGCCAGTTCCAGATACCCACCTCGCAACCCACATAGAGAAAAAGAAACAGTCCGAGCAGAAAAAGGATGGGCCGCCCCAACACGGGTGCTGCATCCGCGAGTACGAACGCGTTGGGCCCGCTGGGTCCAGGCATTTTTGTGGCTGCTTGGATCAACAGCGTAACCACGGTAAGTGCCGCGATCGTATAGCAGAGTCGCACCCAGTTCCGCGCGAATAAGTTCGCGGCGATGAAGGGCGTGGCCAGGCCCCCGAGCCCAAAAAACAGGTTTACCAGATTCAACGCGGTGGCCCGATGCGCTTCGCTGACATCACTGACCAGAGCATTCGCGCCGGTGACGACAATGCCGCCGCCCACGCCTAGCAGAAAGAGCAACAGTACGATGCTCCGAAATCCGGACGAGCGCGGAAGGACAAACAGCGCCAGCGCGATGCAAGCGAGCCCGATCATGAGGCCAAGCTTCTTGCCTTCATTGTCGAGCAGCGGGCCGACTCCAAGCGAGGCAATGATAAGACCGAGCGCTTGCGCGAACGCGATGGTGCCATTCTGCCTGGGCGATAGCTGGAAACGCTGCGACAGGTCGGGCAGGATGGTGCCCAACATCGCGGCGATCATTCCGTAGACGAAAATTGCGACAATCGCAGCGAAAATCAGCACGCGATGATCCTCATTTTACTTTGCCCTTCACGTGTCGGGACTTCGACCCAGCCTCGCGTCTGATTGCTTTTCAGTGCGGCAGCCAGAATATCGAGTTGCCGCAAACCATCGGCAAACTGCGGATACTCCGGTGTTTCGCCCGGCGCGCGAATTGACGCATAGAAACGCCGGAAAATTTGCTTGAACGTATCGTCATACCCTTCGCTGTGGCCGCCGGGAAGATCGGCGTAGCCGCGCACTCCACGAGCAAGCAGCGACGGATCTTTCAGGAGAATTTGGTTCGCTTCCTCGCGGTGGCCGACCCAGAGCTCATCGGGGCGTTCTTGGTTCCAGGCGACGGAGGATTTTGTTCCGCAGATTTCAATGCTCAGCCGATTCTTTCGTCCCGCGGAGACCTGGCTGACGGTTACGGTTCCGCGCGTGTTCACGCCCATACGGAACAAAACCCCGCCAAAATCTTCGGTGTCCACCGCCGTCTCTACATAATCTCCAGGACCGCGTAATTTGTTGGAAAAGGTTTCGACCGCATGCTTCGGTTTTTTGCGTGTAGCGTGAAATGTCGCCAGATCGGCGCATAGAAAGTTCACGCGCATTCCGGTAACGTGCTCGGCCAAATCGAACCAGTGCGAGCCCACATCAGCCATCACACGTGAAGGTCCGCCGGCTTCGGAGTCGACGCGCCAATTCCAGTCCGTGTCGTACAGTAACCAGTCCTGAAAATAGCTGCCTTGCACCACCAGAATCTCGCCGAGATCTCCCGCTTCGCACAAGCTGCGCATCTGCTGCACCATCGGGTAAAAACGAATGTTGTGGCAGATGCAGTTGCGCGCGCTCTGCCGCATGGCGAGCGAAACAAGCTCCCCGGCTTGCTCTACGCTTAGAGCCAGCGGCTTTTCGCAGAGCACATGCTTGCCGGCCAGAAGCGCATCCTTGGCCATGGGAAAGTGCTGCGCGTTAGGCGTGCAAATGTGGACGGCATCGATCGTCGGATCGCGCAGAATATCCCGGTAGTCGGTGGTGATCGTGGCGACGGAAAAGCCCGTGCCCAGGCGTTGTGCTGCTTCGAGGTTTCTTCCGGCAATCGCGGCAGCCTCGACGAACTCGAGGCGCCTCACCGCTTCCAGGTGAACTCGGCCCATAAATCCGGTGCCCACAATTGCTGTTCTAACTGTTTTCATCGTGTCGTCATCCGCCGTGTGCTTAGACCCACCACGCGGCAGCGGGCCGCTCGCGGATCACGATACCGTTGAGGAAGTTCGCGGCCTTGGTTAATCCCTCTTCGGGCGAGAGCAGGCTATCCTCGTGCTCGATGGAGAGCACGGAATCGTAGCCAAACATCCGCAGCGTCGAAATGAATTCGCTCCACCACTCCGGGCCGTGACCGTAACCACAAGTGCGGAAAATCCAGCTGCGCGCCCGCTCGTCGGTGTACGGCTTGGTGTCCAGCACGCCCGTGCGCGGCAGGTTACTCGAGTAGATCTGCGTGTCTTTGGCGTGCACGTGGAAGATCGCGCCTTCAAGCACGCGGACCGCGGCGATTGGATCGATGTTCTGCCAGAACAGATGGCTGGGATCGAAGCTGCAGCCGACGCTGGGCCCGGCGATCGAGCGCAACTTGAGCATCGTCTCCGGACTGTACACCACAAAGCCCGGATGCATTTCGATGGCGATTTTAACTCCGTGATCGGCGGCGAATTTTGCGTGTTCGATCCAATACGGAGCCACCACTTCGTTCCACTGCCAATCGAGAACCTTCAGGTAGTCCGGAGGCCACGGGCAGGTGACCCAGTTGGGCGCGGTGGCATGCGCTGAATCGCCCGGGCAACCCGAGAAATCGACCACCACGCGGACGCCAAGCTTTTCGGCGAGCAAGATGGTCTTGCGGCTAACCTCGCGGTCCCGCTGTGCGCGGCCCTTATCGGGATGCAGTGCGTTGCCATGGCAACTTAGGGCGCTGATGTTCGCGCCGTGATCAGCCAGGATCCGCTGAAACTCGGCGAGCGCCGAGCCATCCTCGAGCATTGCCAGCTTGCAGTGCGCGTCACCTGGATAGTTTCCGGTACCCAGCTCGACCGTATCGATGTGTAGGGTCTGGAGTTTCTTGAGAACCCCGGGCAACGAAAGCTGAGCCAGCAGGGGCGTAAACACTCCCACGCGCATAACGATTTCTGACTCCTAGGATCGAATCCCGGCCCCGGACTTTTCAGGCGACCGAAATCGCTCATTCCAGTTCGGGTTCTTCGCGCTCCACTCTGGTGCCTGATGAACCAAGGCCGGCGAGATGATCGCGCCAGATTCACCGGCGGTCAACGGAAAGATAGGGGGCGGCAGGCGAATTGTCAATCGGGCGGGGCGGCACAACGCTTCGGATTCTTGAAGGAGTATGTTCTTGAGCTACTATGGCCACGCGATGTGATGCACTGAAGTTTGGAAATCCTCTGGCTACTCCGATCGTGGACGCAGCGCTTAGCCGCGCGTCGCCGTCTGCACCAGTGGGCGGTTTGGCCGCATCAAACGTGCCACCGCGATCGCGAGGATCCCAACGAGCGGGCTAAAGAGGAAGCACGCGACGAAAGACTTCCAGAAAGTAAGGCCCTCTCGATCCATTTTATGCGCGGTGACCGCACAACCCAGGATCCACAGAAGACCAGCGATTCCTATCAACAGCCATCCGGCAACAACCACAAAGTGCACATGCGTCAGCATCTTGACTCCCAAGAAAACGCGGGCGACTTCGGGCGCGTGCCCTATTCGCGTTGAGTCAATTGTCAACGGAGTTGAGCAACCCCGGAAGGGCCAGAACAGGGCTCAGGGCGTAAGGGTAAACAGTAACTGGTAGGAAATCGCCGGTCAGACTACAACCACGACGATGTCGCCGGGGTTGACCGCCTGCCCTTCGGCAACCGTCACGCGCTCGATTTTGCCAGTCTTTGGCGAGCGAATTTCATTCTGCATCTTCATAGCCTCTACAATCACGAGGCCCTGGCCGCTTTGAACTTCATCCCCCGCCTTAACCAGCGATCGGATGATCTTCCCCGCCATTGGAGCTACGACGTTTTGGCGCCCTTCCAGTTGTGCTGTTCCTGCACGATTCTTCTTCAGCTCACGACGGTTTTCGATCGCTGCGAGATATTCTTTTCCGTTCGCCAGCACCCGTAATTCCGGACTGTTCGCTTCCACCCGTACTTCGATCGATTTCCCGTCAATAAGGACCGAATAAATCCCGGGTGATACTTCGACGGCATCTGCTTCAAGCCGCTGGCCGTCGATCTCCCATCGCGGCCTATCGCCCGGATGCGTGAGTTCCACGGTTCGCTGCGTGCCCTGGATGGCGATCCTGATTTTCATGAGTGATTCGATCGTTGGGAAATTCTGACCATCATGAGTGAAGCTTACGATTCAATTGCTCAACCCTGCCGTCGGTCTTCCAGCGCGAAGATAACTCGGGCGCTTGCCGCGCGTCGTTTGGAACCTTCGGCCTGTTAGAACCGATGTGCCAGAGCGCCACCGCCATCGCCGCGGCCTTCTCGTCGACGGAATCAAATATCTTGCCGTCGGCCGCGGTCCTTTTCGGAATGTCCTTCTTCAGCAGAAAATCGTCCAGCCACCGCGTATAGATCGCCCCATTCTCAAAGTCTTTGCTCTCCAGAATGCGTCGGAACAGCGAAACGTTTGTTTTTATCCCCGCGGCGTAATATTCGCGCAGCGCCCGCTTCATTCTGGCGATCGCCTCGGACCGATCGCTGCCCCACGCCACGAGCTTCCCTAGCATCGGATCGTATTCGTTCGGCACGGTCCATCCTGCGTAAATGCCGTCATCCAGGCGAATTCCCGGCCCTCCAGGCACGGTGTAATCGACGATTTTCCCCGGGGACGGAAAGAAATTATTGTCCGGATCCTCCGCGTAAAGTCGGCACTCGATCGCGTGGCCACGCAGCGCCACGCCATCCTGTCCGAAGGGCAACGCTTCGCCATGAGCAATCCGGATCTGGAGTTTCACGATGTCCAGGGCCGTCACCATTTCCGTGACTGGATGTTCGACCTGTAATCGCGTGTTCATTTCCAGAAAATAGAAATTCCGGCTCGCATCGACCAGAAATTCCACGGTTCCCGCATTCTCATATTTTCCCGCGCGCGCGAGTTTCACCGCGGCTTCACCCATCGCTGCGCGCAGCTCCGGGGTCATGAACGGCGACGGCGCTTCCTCGATCACTTTCTGATGGCGCCTCTGCACCGAACACTCGCGCTCTCCCAAGTAAACGATATTCCCGTTGCGGTCCCCCAAGATCTGAATCTCGATGTGGCGCGGTTTCTCCAGATATTTCTCCAGATACATTCGGCCATCACCGAAAGCATTCTGAGCTTCCGAGGATGCGTCCCGCCACGCGGAGGCGAGCTCGCTTTCCTGCGCGACCATGCGCATGCCTTTGCCGCCCCCGCCCGCCACGGCTTTCAACACAACTGGAAATCCGGTGCGCCGCGCCATCTCGACGAGTTCTTCATTGCTTTGAATGGGTTCGAAAGTGCCGGGAACCATTGGGATTCCGATCTCTTTCGCGATAAGACGCGCAGCGGTTTTGGAACCTAGACTTTCCATCGCCTCGGCCGAAGGGCCGACAAACTTCACGTGGGCTTCGACGCAGGCTCGAGCCAGCCCCGGATTTTCAGCGAGGAAGCCGTACCCGGGATGAATCGCATCGCATCCGGCGTAACGAGCAGCGCCGATGATTTTCTCGATGACGAGATAGCTCTCGCGCGAAGGCGCTTCGCCGATAGGATAGGCTTCGTCGGCGAGCCGCACGTGCAACGATGCGCGATCGGCATCGCTGTATACCGCGACCGAGCATATTCCTAATTCGCGGCAGGCACGAATGATGCGGACCGCGATTTCGCCGCGATTGGCGATTAGTATTTTTTCAAACATTCATCGATCCAACTCAATCGGAATCTTAACACCTGGAACGGTTTTCGCGCCTTTGCCCTGCTCGTGATTTCGCAAGCAGAAGGTTGGCAAGCCGCGCGCGTGAGTCTATGATGTGCTGCGTCGCACCCGGCGACAAGAGCACACCTTGCAAAAATCTCAGCAGGATCAACGCAAGCAACAGGCAGGGGAAGCCGCAGCGAACCTAGTCCAAGACGGCATGGTTGTGGGCCTGGGCACCGGCTCGACGGCGGCGTACGCAATCGAGGCGCTCGGCCATCGTGTCGTCACGGAAGGGCTTCGTATCTGCGGCATCCCGACATCAGCGCAAACAATGGCGCAAGCGCGGAGTGTCCGCATCCCCTTGACGACGTTTGCGGAGCACCTGGAAATCGACCTGACGATTGATGGCGCGGATGAGATTCTGCCTGGACCGCTCTACTTGATCAAAGGTCGCGGCGGCGCGCTGCTGCGGGAGAAAATCGTCGCGGCCTCCAGCAAGCGAATGGTAGTGGTCGCGGACGATTCGAAGCTGGTGAAAAGGCTCGGCGAACTCTGCGCGGTTCCCACGGAGATCGTACCGTTCGGTTGGGAAGCGACGCAGAAGAGACTCGAACGGCTCGACGCGCAGCCCGTGCTGCGGCGGGCCGCCGATCAGAAGCCCTTCATCACGGACGGCGGGCACTACATCCTGGATTGCGCGTTCGGCGCGATAGCTGATCCGAAGGAAATCGCGCACCATCTGGATCACGTGGTCGGACTCGTGGAACACGGGCTGTTTTTAAAGTTCGCAACGGAGGCTATCGTCGCCAGCGCGGACGGAGTCAAGATTCTCAAAAAGCAAAGCTAGCTAACCGACCTGGCCGGATTAATTCTTCGATGGGCAGCCTTCCGGATAAACCGCATCGAGCGCGCCCCAGAGCGCCTTCAGACTGCGTTCCGCTGCACAAAGCACGGCGACCGTGTCCGCGCCTTCCTGGTTCACTAGCCATTCGCGCCACGCCGCGCGATGGCGGACGTCTGCCTCTTCGTGCACGGAGAAATACGAAAGCGAGCGCGCGTCGGTGATTCCGTAGAATTTTCGAAGGCCGGCAATTTTTTGGGTAGCGATCTCCGGGACTTGCGCTTCGTACACGTAAAATGCGGCGACGGTCTGAGCGAGTGTTCCTTGCGTCGAAACTTCGTCGTAGCTATCGAGCAGCGCGGCGATGCCGGGGAGTGGCTGGGCGCGCTCCATCGATACATCGCTCACGCCAAGCGACGCCGCAAACTGGCGCCAGAGTTGCGGATGCGAGGCAGTTTCATCCAATTCTTCCGCGAGATTTTCCTCGACCAGCGATTTCAGCTTCGCATCGCCATTGGTGCGGCTCGCCAGGTCCTTCAGATTTTCGGGGAACGCCTGCACGTGCTGGTAATACTGCTCGGCATAAAGCGCCAGAGCCTGCTTCGACAGCTTCCCTTCCGTCCACGCGCGGTAAAACGGGTGTTTCAGCAAATGATATTTTTCCACGAGCGCGTCGAGCGAGCCGAGCAGCGTCTGGCGTTCGTTACCAACCTTAGGCATCCAATTCTCCTGAACTTTCCCGCGTCACTTCCACAAAACAAAACCAACGCATCCTATCGAATTTCGGACTGAAAATCCAGTTTTCACGTCCCTTTCGCCGCGATTTTGACACTCCCGCTATGAACCGGTCTCTCAGCTCTTTATATTTCGCGGAATATGCAACTGGATTACGGCGTCGGACTCGAATCCTCGCGGGTGTGACAATCCGCCTCCGAGCGATCCGTTAGTGCCCCCACTATAGGCGGCATCGAACTGGATCATCTCCAAGAGATTTTCCACAAACTCGTCGCCCCAACCGTGCTCGACGTCAAGCGCAACGGCGTACGCCGTGCAATTCTCCAGGATGTCGGGTGTATAACCGGGTTCGTTTTCTCGATTCAATCGATCGGCCTCGGCACGAGCCAAGAATTCTCGATATCCATTCAGTTTTGCCCGGATTTCGCGTCCCGATCGGGTCGGAGTTTTCAGTAAATTCTTGAAGATGGCGCCGCCACAAAACAACACGGTGACAAGAAGTGCAAAACGCACGGACGTGAGCGCTCCGAGAAAACCAAAGCCAAGCAGCGACGATGCGGTCAAGACAATTGGAGTAAGGTCGACCGCCTCGAGGGGGCGTCGTGGCCGCCCATCCCGGCGAAAGTACGACGCGAGCTTCTGAAGCGTTGCTGGCCACGCGCGCAGTGCCGCCACGCAAGCAGAGGCCCCAACCGCAATGAAGGCTCCCAAATAAATGATCGACGCGATCGAAACTTCCTCGCTCAATACCTGAGTGGAGTGAAACAGAAATATCAGCACAGCCACTGACAGCGCTAAACTGCAGTACCAAATTGGCGCGTGCGCTGAGACAAAGTCAGATTCGGCAATATCTGTCAATGCGACCCTGAATTTCTGGTATGTCTCAACAATCAGGGTGCAGTCACGTGAATTGAATTTGTAGATACGAATGCTTTCTGGAAAGAAAAGTGTCGACAGTGTCAGGAATTCTTCTGAGGGTAATGCCGAATCGGGTTCGCGCAGTTTTTTGACAATATACCACTCCCGATTCTGTTGAATCTGAAGATAGCCTCTCCATCCAAGAGAAATCAAACATGAGACGAATGCCCGTTCGCACGTGCAGCCGTTCCAGAGGTATCCGGCGAGAGACGGAGTTATACCTTCAGGAGGGCTGTATTGGGTGACTTGTACGGACTTGGGTTCCCATCGGAGAGCGACCAGTATCACCGTATAGACGGCAAAAACGAACGCCACAGAAATCAAGTCATTGGAGAACACGGAAGGCACCGCGTCAGAAGCAGTCGGCATGAAGTCCACTCTTTGTGCAGGATACGACTTTCGAGTGAGCCAACTCTCCCAGCTTCGTGAGCGGTTGGCGATTTTTGCCAGAGGGCTTCACAGCGGGATATTCCCGTGTTTCTTGCGGGGATTGGTGTCGCGTTTATTTTCGAGGCTGCGGAAGGCGGTGATGATCTTGGCGCGGGTGTGGGCCGGCTCGATGACCGCGTCGATGTAGCCGCTTTCCGCGGCGACGTAGGGATTGGCAAAGGTGTCGCGAAATTCGTCGATCTTGTCGCGGCGCAGGGACTCGCGTTCCGCTGCGGGGGCGCGATCGATTTCGCGTTTGTAGACGATGTTGACGGCGCCTTCGGGGCCCATAACCGCGATTTCCGCGGTGGGCCACGCGAAATTGTAATCGGTGCGAATGTGTTTCGAGGACATGACGCAGTACGCGCCGCCGTAGGCCTTTCGGGTGATCAGCGTAATCTTCGGAACGGTCGCTTCGGCGTACGCATACAGAAGCTTCGCGCCGTTGCGGATGATGCCGCCAAATTCCTGTTGGGTCCCGGGAAGAAAGCCGGGAACATCTTCCAGGGTGAGCAGCGGGATATTGAAACAATCGCAGAAGCGCACGAAGCGCGCGCCTTTTATCGATGCATTGATATCGAGCACTCCGGCAAGAAACGCGGGCTGGTTGGCGACGATGCCAATCGAGCGGCCGTCCAGGTGCGCGAATCCCACGACAATATTTTTCGCGAAGTGCTCGTGGGCCTCAAAGAATTCTCCGTCGTCGGTAAGCGCGTGGATAACGTCCTTGATGTCATAGGGCTGCTGCGGATTTTCGGGAACGATCGCATTGAGCGCCGGCGTGGCGCGATCCCAGGCGTCGTTCGTGGCGCGCCGCGGCGCTTCATCCAAATTATTCGACGGAAGGAAACTGAAAAGCTCGCGAATCATGGCGAGGCATTCGGCGTCGTCGACCGCCACAAAATGGGCGACGCCGCTGGTGGAGTTGTGGGTCATCGCGCCGCCGAGTTCCTGCTTGGTCACCTCTTCGTGGGTGACGGTTTTTATGACGTCGGGTCCGGTGACGAACATGTAGGACGTATCGCGGGTCATGAAAATAAAATCGGTAATGGCCGGCGAATAAACGGCGCCGCCAGCGCATGGACCCATCACCGCGCTAATCTGCGGAATCACTCCGCTGGCCAGGGTATTGCGTAAAAAGATTTCGGCGTAGCCCGCGAGAGACTTCACACCTTCCTGAATTCGCGCGCCACCGGAATCGTTCAGGCCGATGATCGGGGCGCCCGCGCGCATCGCGAGGTCCATGATCTTGATGATCTTCGCGGCGTTGGTCTCGGAAAGCGAGCCGCCAAAGACGGTGAAGTCCTGAGCGAAGACGTATACGAGCCGCCCGTCAATGCGGCCAAAACCGGTGATGAAGCCGTCGCCCACGGGACGCTGCGTTTCCATACCGAAATCGTGGGAGCGATGGCGGACGAATTTGTCGAGCTCCTCGAAAGTGCCTTCGTCTACGAGCAGTTCGATGCGTTCGCGCGCGCTGAGCTTGCCCTGTTTGTGCTCGCGCTCGCGGCGTTCCGCGCCGCCGCCCGCTTCGGCTTCCGCATTGAGCTTGCGAAGCTCTTCGAGACGGTCGTGGTGTTGGCGGGGAGCGGTCACTGCCGGCACCGTGCAGGCGCGAAATAGGAAATTCGAATATCGAAATTCGGGTTTCGAGGGTCAAACATCCGAATCGCAACAGACGGTTTTATGTTGCGGTTAGAAAATGTTAGTAGGCTTTCTTTTGAATGAGTTAGGGAGAATTTTGAATGCGGTCTTGTTGCGGTTAGAAATTGCGGAGTAGGCCGGTCCATGCGCTCGATCATTCGCGAATTTTCGCGCTGAATCAGGAGGATAAGTTAGCACGGCGACGCAAAAAATGCGAATCGGGCGCGTGTACATCGGTGTTGAATTTTCGAGGCGCGAACGTCTCCGGATGGGTTCTCGTCCGCACACGGACCGCTAGTGCAGACCCGACCAATCATCGGCGAGAAGAATGGAGTTCGAGGGATTCGAGGGATCGTACTTCACGCTGGCGGTTTGGCCGGCGGCGACGCGGCTGAGATGGGCGCGAAGATCGAGCCCGGTGATGTCCTGCGCGGTTTCGTAGGTGACGCCGGAAATGGAGTAGGTGTAATGCAGAAGTTTTTGCGTGCCATTCAACGAAGTCGCGGACGCGACGTTCTTGTGGAAAATCCCGGATGGCTTTGCGCTGCTCGCGCTGGCTTCGGCAGGGGCGGGGTCCACGACCTCCAGAATTTGGCCCTCGACAATTCTTCCGACGCGGTTGAGATAGGCGCGGCGCTCGCGTTCCAAGTCGTTCGGATTTTTTGGCGTGCGGCGGAGCCAGAAGATGACGCCAAGGATCGCGAGGACAGCGATGCCGGCGAGCGGAAGCCATTCGTGCCAGTCTTTCAGAATTTCTTTCAACAGTTGCCTTTGCGCCGGGCCTGAAACGACCTAGGCTTCGGCAGCAACGACGGGATTTCGCAACGTGCCGATGCCGCCGACGCTGACCTCGACCACATCACCCGGAGCGACAGGTGAAACCCCAGCAGGTGTTCCGGTGGCGATGACATCGCCGGGTTCAAGGGTCATGACCTGAGCGATGAAGCGGATTATAGCATCAAGGGGAAAAATCATTTGCGAGGTGTGTCCGGATTGTTTCCGGACACCGTTGAGGAAGGTTTCCACGGTGACGCCGGCAGGATTGATGTGGGTCTCGACCAAGGGTCCGAAGGGACAGAAGGTGTCAAAGCCCTTGGCGCGGGTGAATTGCACGTCGAGCTTCTGCAGGTCGCGCGCAGTGACGTCGTTGAGGCAGGTGTAGCCGAGGACGTATGGCTGAACGTCGTCGGAGTCACGCAGCTGAAAACAGCGGCGGGCGATAACAATGGCCAGTTCGCCTTCGTAATCGATGCGCTGCGAGACCCTGGGCATAATAATGGGTTCTTCCGGCGCGATTACCGAAGAGGGAGGCTTCAGAAAAATCAGTGGCTGCTTGGGGACATCGCTGCCCAGTTCCTTGGCGTGATCGAGATAATTGCGGCCGACGCAGACGATTTTTGTGGGAACGGATGGCGGAAGGAATTTCACTCGCTCCAGCGGCCACGTTTTGCCGGTGAGTTCGCGAGAACCCCAGAGCTGGCCCTGAATTTCAGAAATTGTGTCTTCGTTAACGATTCCCGCGCGAGGCTCGGGATGAGTTTCATGCGAAGCGCGGCTAACGCTGGCGGCTGAAAATTCGAGTGGTTGAAAGCGGCAGAGTTTCATTCCGGCGCTATTGTTGATGAATTTTGAAAATATCCGACCTGCGGCGGCGCGGCACAATGGGGCTGAGGCGCGCGAGAAGCGCCATGCCCCCAACCCAGGCAACGACGGCGCAGACGCCGTACACGATCGCGCCCTCCAAAAGAGCTTCGAACGGAGTGCGCAGGATGCGAAACAGATTCCCAAAAAACATCCCAGCGATGTCATAACCGATCACGAATATGGCCCATGCCAGCATTCCCGACGCGAACATGCGCACCGGGCGATTCCAGAAGCGCATGACGGGAACGAGCATGAAAAGAACGAAAAGGCTGTAGGAAGCGGCGTTGCGTTCCAGGGCGCGACTTTCGAGCCACGGCAAACGATTCGCGGCAACCAGAGAAATGATCATGATCAGGACGAGCAACGCCCCGGTGTAAAGGCCGGTGCGGACGGCGGAGCTCGCCAATCTCCCGAGCGAATGCGCTGGCATCACAGGGGCTGACGGTGCGGCTGTTCGGGCCGGATGTGGAGTGTCAATCATTTTGATTCTTCATTGAGGCTGGCTTTCAGCAGGCGCAGCCGCTACTGGCATAGCGCCGGAGGCAGCAGCGCTTTCAAGACTTTCATTCCCTGCCCCACTCACCGCAGTGACGGTATAGAGGTAACGACGCCCCGGAAGCACATTCATATCCCGAAACGCGGGAGTTAGCAACAGAGCCGCGTTCAGCTTGGTCCTGGCGGTACTCGTGCCTTCACTTCTATAGATGTTGTAACCGGCAATATCGTTATCCGCGCTGATGGACCAGGAGAGATCGAAATACGCGGGAGACCGATCCTCGGCCGGCACGAATGCGGCGACCAGGCCTTCCGGGGTGAATGGAGGAAATGTATCGAGACGCACGACCGAGACCAAATTGGAGTCGGCCGAATCGACGCGGGCGTGATCGTACTGAGCCACGCTGCGTACGGAGTAGACGTACTTCTTCCCAAATTGAATTTGCGAATCATGAAACGGCGGCGCCGATACATCAGCGATATGCGCGAACAGGGGTTTCTGCTCCGCCACACCGGCGGAAGGCGGGGCGGCGGCAGAAGCGGTTGGAGTTGCCTCAGATTCCGCGCGGTAGACGCCATAGGTTGCAATCGGCGGCGCGACGCCGATGAGCGTCCGCTGCGGGGGAGACCAAGCGAGAACGATGGCCTGACGGGTGATCTCAGCGTTCAGGTCGGTGATGGGATCCGGCGCGGGCTGGATTGCCAGCGAGGCCGGATTGGAATACGCGGACACTTTTTTCGGCGATGTTCGAGTGCGCACGAAATAGACCGCGTTGTCGGCCGGATTTTCGGAGAAGTTTTCGGCAGTGAGGGTGTCCACGTAGCGAAACTGATCGCGATTGGCGAAATGGCCGACCATTTCCGCGGGAATTGTGACCACCAATGCCGAGGCGGGCGAAACCGCGGGCGGCGCTGACGGAATCGCGGACGCGGCGCGCGGCTCGAAAGAACGATAGATTTCGACGGCGGGGAGGTGCTTGAGCGGCTTGCGCTCGATACTTTCCTTCGGAAGCGTAAAGGTAAGAATTACGTCGTTGCCTTGCTGGGTCGCGGCGAGGTCGGTGACGGCGACAGGAATGGGAGATTTTCGTTCGGAGGGCTCGCCCGGCGCGCCACAGCCGGCCGACTGCGAAAAGGCGAGAACGGAAAAGAGAAAATAGAAAATGGGAGCGACGCGGCGGGCAATCGGCGCATTCGCACGTCTCGAGGTTGTATTGTCGGGACCGATCATTTCGGGATTCAATGTAAGCTGTGCGAATTTCCGTTCTCTCGTTTCGTCGTTTCGTCTTTCTATTTTCGCACTACAGAATGTACCGGCTCAGATCCTGATCCTTGACGATGTTAGCAAGCTGCTTTTGCACGTACGCAGCGTCCACCTTGAAGGATTTCTTCTTCATTTCCGGAGCTTCGAAAGAGATTTCCTCGAGGACTTTTTCGAGGATGGTGTGCAGGCGGCGCGCGCCGATATTTTCGGTGTGCTCGTTCACTTTTGCGGCGTAGCGCGCGATGGTGGCGATGGCATCGTCGGTAAACGAAAGCTTGAACGGTTCGGTATCGAGCAACGCGATGTACTGCTTGATGAGCGCGTTCTTGGGTTCGGTGAGAATGCGGATGAAATCGGCTTCCGAGAGCGAAGTGAGCTCGACGCGAATGGGAAAGCGGCCCTGCAGCTCCGGGATCAAGTCCGATGGCTTGGTGGTGTGAAACGCGCCGGCAGCGATGAATAAAATATGGTCGGTGCGGACCATGCCGTAGCGCGTATTAACCGTGGTGCCTTCCACGATCGGCAAAATGTCACGTTGCACGCCCTCGCGCGAAACATCCGGCCCGTGACCGGATTCGCGGCCGGCGATTTTGTCGATTTCGTCGATGAATAGGATGCCCATCTGCTCGACGCGATCCACGGCGATGCGCGTGACCTGGTCCATGTCGATCAGGCGATTTTCCTCTTCCTGAATCATGTAGTCGAAAGCTTCGGACACGGACATTTTTCGTTTCTTCTTCTGCTGCCCGAACATGCCGGACAGCATGTCTTTTACGTTGATGTCCATTTCCTCGACGCCCTGATTGCTGATGATTTCGAAGGAGGGCATGGAGCGTTCACGGACTTCCACTTCGACCATGCGCTGATCGAGCTTGCCTTCACGGAGCTGCGCGCGGAGCTTGTCGCGGCTGCGGGCATTCTGTTCGCGATGATGCGCGTCCATGGCATGAATCGCGTCACTCGGCGCACCGGATGAACTCGCGGCAGCGGGAGCCGGAGCGGGCGGCAAAAGCAGATCGAGCAAACGATCTTCGGCGGATTGTTCCGCGCGCTCGGCCACTTCGTCGAGTTTTTCGTCGCGGACCATATCAATCGCGGTCTCGACCAGGTCGCGAACCATGGATTCGACGTCGCGGCCCACGTATCCGACTTCGGTATATTTCGAGGCTTCGACTTTCACGAAGGGGCAGCCCGCAAGGCGCGCCAGGCGGCGGGCAATTTCCGTCTTGCCCACGCCCGTGGGACCGATCATCAAAATATTCTTGGGAAGAATGTCTTCGGCGAGTTCGGGCGTTAGCTTTTGCCGGCGCACCCGGTTGCGCAGCGCGATCGCAACGGCTTTCTTGGCGAGATTCTGGCCCACGATGTATTTGTCGAGTTCGACGACGATTTCGCGCGGCGTAAGCTCATCGAACGACGGAAGGGGCTCGGGCTCCGGCGGGCGCGGTTCACCACCGGGAAGGTAAATGACCATTTCTTTCTCCGATTTCTCCGTCATAGTTCTTCCACTGTGAAATTGGAATTCGTGTAGATGCAGATTTCGCTGGCGATGCGCATGGCTTCGGCGGCGACTTCTTTGGCGCTGAGCTTGGTAAATTTCGCCAGGGCGCGCGCGGCGGCAAGCGCATACGAACCGCCCGAACCAATGGCGCAGATACCGTCGTCGGGCTCGATCACGTCGCCGTTGCCGGAAATCAAGAATGTTCCCTTGGTGTCGGCGACAACGAGAAGCGCGTCGAGGTGACGCAAAGAGCGCTCGGTGCGCCAGTCCTTGGCAAGTTCGACAGCGGCGCGCGCGAGATTGCCGTGAAATTCCTGTAGCTTTGCTTCAAAACGCGAGAAAAGGGCGAGCGCGTCGGCGGTGCTGCCCGCAAATCCTGCAATAATTTTATCGTTGTAGAGGCGCCGCGTTTTCTTGGCGCTATGCTTGATCACACCGTCGCCCAGCGTCACCTGGCCGTCGGCGGTAAGTACGACCTTGTTGTCCTTGCGGACGCACAGCACCGTCGTGCCGTGCATCTGGTTGCTCTTGTGCGTCATTGACATCTATTGATTATACTCCGGTGGAACAGAAATCGGATAACGGGGCAAAATACGCGCAAATGGCGGCGAGCGAAAGCGACCTTCTTGGGTAAGGCCGATGAAGATGACGGCATTGAGGATGGCGAGAAATAATCGCCGACGGGAAATTCAATCTAATCGCCGAACGTCCAAAGCCCAGCGCTAGTTCTTATCGTTGTTTTTGTCGCTAGGCTTTTCCTTCGGCGCTTTCTCTTTCTTTCCGACTTTCGCCCAGCGTTCTTCCAGCGATTCCTTGGTGAAGAGCGAGTCCGAGACTCCCGTGTTGTACTCGAACTTGTCGAAGAAAACCTGGTAGATCTTGATGCCGTTGCGCTCGCGGGTGATTTGGAAAGGCGATTGGATGCCGTCGATGGGGTGGTAGTTCGAGTAGTATTCGATTTCCTCGCTGCGCATGCGAGTGTTGGCGTCGCGGGTATCGACCACCTTGCGCACGGGCAGATGAGTGCTGCGGGCGATGGCGATGCGGAAGGTGCGGTTGTCGCTATCGACCAGTTCGACCCAATCGGATTCCTGATAGTCAACCACATCCGGGCCAGCGTAGCGGAAAATCATTCCGGGCTCGTGAATGCGATGGCGAAGAAGATTGTCGATATCTTTTTTGTCGTCTTCCTGAGATGTAGCGATGTCGGTGATGGTTGCTTCGGAGACCCCGCCGCGATCGAGATCCCAGCCCTTATCGCCGTCGCGAACCTCGATGATGTTGCGCTTGGGAAGATTCTCGCTGCGGTCTTTGTTGGGGGGAATCGCAATATCGAGAACCTTCGCGTAACCGCGCAACTGGCCGGAGTGATCGAACTGCCCAAGACGCGCCTCGACGGTAATGTCCTTGACGTTGAGGTAGGCTGCGCCACCCAGCCCGGCGATGGCTTGCTGCAAAATTTGTTTGGCCTTGGCCGAGCTTTGATCGGGCGTCAGAACATCATCCTGCGCGCCGGTGCGCACGGGCGCAGCGAGAGCAGAAAACGCGACCAGGACCGCAATTCCGACGCCGCGTGCTAGAGACGCTGGGGAAACAATAATGCCGTGGCCAAACTTCATCCGCAAAGTACCGAGCCTCCGTTAACGTTGATTACTTCTCCGGTGATAAAGGTTGCCAGGTCGGATGCGGCGAAGAGGATCGGGCCGGCGATTTCTTCGGCTGTGCCGACGCGCTTGAGCGGGATCGGTACAAGCGCCGACTTCAGCCCTGCTTTGGTGCGCAGCACGGACGCCGACATATCGGTATCAACCCAACCGGGAGCGACGCAATTCACGATGATGTTGTGCGGACCTAGCTCGGTGGCGAGGCCTTTCACAAAACTGATGATTGCGCCTTTCGTCGCGCCGTAATGCGTGTGATTGGCTTCGCCGCGTTGCCCCGCGGTGGAACTGATGGCGACGATGCGGCCGCTTTTTTGCGCGATCATGTGCGGCGCGGTGAAGTGAATCACGGAGTAAACGCTTTTGAGATTGACGCGAACCATTTCGTCCCATTCGCGCTCGGTCAGCTTGTCGATGGGCGCGTCTTTTTCGTTCCAGATACCGGCGTTGGCGACGAGGATATCGATGCGGCCGAGGCGCTCGACGGTAAAATCGACGAGCTTCTTGGCGTCGGCCATTTTGCCGAGGTCGGCTTTCAACGATTCGATGCGCGTGCCGTGCTTTCGCGCTTCCTGTTCGACCTGCGCGGCCGCCTCTTTGCTGCGGTGGTAATTGAACACCACGTCGGCCCCGGCCCGTGCGAAAAGCTTTACGGTGGCTGCGCCGATGCCGCGCGAACCGCCGGTGATGAGTGCCGCCTTGCCTGCCAGCGAGATCATGTTCCCCCCAGGAGCGAATAGATTCGTTGGAAAATTACGCGAAGCGAAAGCATTTCAGAGCTTCGGCCTGATCGGCACTCGGACCGCGATAATTGTTGGATCTCAAGCGGGAGGGCCTGAGACCCGCCCCTACAGAATCACTTGAGTGTCGTTATGAATGCACGGCGGCTTTTCGGGCCGCTTCCGCTACAAATTCTTTGAACAGCGCCTGTGCGAAGCAGTCACTTACCATGCGCTCAGGGTGCCACTGCACTCCCTTGACCCAGTTGGAATCTCCCGTCCATTCGACCGCTTCAACGACTCCATCTGGCGCACGCGCCACAATGCGCAGGTTTTTCCCCGGCGCGAGAACGGACTGGTGATGCGAGCTATTCACCCGGATTTCGCTGGCGCCGGCCAGTTGTGCGAGGCGCGAACCAGATTCCAACGCGATCGTGTGATGCGGTTCCGGTCCGGCGTGACCCGACCAGGCATGCTGAATTTCGGTCGCGATTTCAGCGGGAATGTCCTGTACGAGCGTGCCGCCGAGAAACACGTTCAAACTCTGCGTGCCGTAGCAGATGGCGAGGACCGGCTTTTGTTCCTTGAAAGCGTGAGCGAGGATCGCGAAGTCCGTCGATTCGCGGCACGGATCGGAAACCGAGCAGTTCGGATGCACGATGGCCTTATATAGGGACGGATGAACGTCGGCAGGGCTGCCGGGAAGAATGAAGGCATCAAGGTCGCGGGTTTTTGCCGCGAGCTGCGCCGGGGTCAGCCCCAGGGAGATCTCGACGGGCTGCGCGCCGGCTGCCCGGGCAGCGATCAGGTACTTGTCGTAGGATTCGCGCTCGCACTTAAGTTCTTCTTTTCTAGTGCGATACGGGATACCGACACGGATTTTGGGGCTGGGATCGGTGGGCATGGAAAGCCCATCCTATCATTCGCCATGACCGTGAGCAACTGGGTGAATGCGGCGAAAATTATCGATGCGGACCGATTTTTGCGCCGCCGCGCTGGGGACTAGAGGTTAGGCCGGCGATTCGGGATCAGACCTGGCTCGTTTTGGAAACCGAACGACTCTGTCGCTGATGCCAGTAGGACAGAAGATCGCCGACCAGGTACAACGAGCCGGTGGCGAAGACGGCGTCGTCCGGATGCGCGAGGGCCAGGGCGCGTTCGAGAGCGGCGCCCGGATCAAGCACAATTTCAATTTGTTTGGCATGGTGGCCGACCATTTCTTCGAGCAGCGGCGCGGAAATAGCGCGGGGCTGGCGAAGCGGCTCGGTGAGGATGACGGCTTCAGCGCGGGGGAAAAGCAGGCCGGCGATTTCGTCGACGGCTTTATCGCGCATCGCACCGTAGACGAGGAAGATTTTGCTGGACGCGAAATTCTCTTGCCAGAATTTCAATAGCTCGCGCGCCCCGGACGGATTGTGCGTGCCGTCGAGATAAAGGGCTGGATGCTGGGCGAGGCGCCCGAGGCGGCCGGGCCATTTTGCGTTGGCGATGCCGCGCTCGATGGCATCGATGGTGATTGCCGGGATCCCGCGGTCGGCCAGGAACGTGGCAGCGGTCGCGGCGGTGAGCGCGTTGCGAACTTGAAACGCGCCGGGCAGGCCGGGAGTTAGCTTCAGCGAAATTGGTCTCAGGGAATCCGTAGAGACTGCGGTGGCGCTATACAGGCCGCCGGAATTCTGTAAATCTTCGAGATGGAAAGCCGAGTCGATTTCCACCAGGCGCGCGTTCATTCTTGCGCTTTGGTTGGCAATGACCGCGCGAGCCTCCGGCCGTTCGCTGGCACTGACGACGGTGGCGCCGGGTTTTATGATTCCCGCTTTTTCCGCCGCAATGAGTTGGATCGAGTGGCCTAAGTAATTTTCGTGGTCGAAATCGATGGCGGTGATCACCGCGACTTCGGGCACGACGATATTCGTGGCATCAAAACGTCCGCCTAGGCCGACTTCGTAAATCGCAAACCGCACGCCGTGCGAAGCAAACGCCACAAATGCCATCGCCGTAACACATTCGAAAAAGGTCGGATGAGCCGCGAGCTTCCCCGAGGCCATCAGAGATTCGATGGCCGACTGAACTTTGGTCCATGCCGCCGCGAAATCCTCATTCGAAATATTTTCGCCGTTGAGGCGGATTCGCTCGTTGATACTTTCGAGATGCGGCGAGGTGTACAGGCCGGTGCGCAGGCCGGCCGAGCGCAAAATCGATTCGAGCATCGCGGCGGTTGAGCCCTTTCCATTTGTTCCGGCGACATGAACGCACGGGACCGCGAGGTGAGGAGCGCCGAGGGCTTCAGCGAGAACAGAAATATTCTCGAGGCCAAACTTCTGAACTTTGGCGCCTTGCGCGGAGCTTAGAGCAGGCTGACGGGGCGACGCGAGTTCCTTACCCAATGAAAAAAGTGCGTGAACGGCATCGTCGTACGTCATGGCTAGCTGACGAAAAAATCGAGAGCCTGACTGACGTACGGTTTCAGTTCCTTGCGCGGAACGACGGCATCGAGGAAACCGTGTTCGAGTAGAAATTCCGAGGTTTGAAATCCTTCGGGGAGTTTCTGGCGGATGGTTTGCTCGATGACTCGCGGGCCGGCGAAACCGATGAGCGCGCCGGGCTCGGCGATATTGAGATCGCCAAGCATCGCGTAGCTGGCGGTGACGCCGCCCGTAGTCGGGTCGGTAAGAATCGAAATAAACGGAAGCTTGGCGTCATCCAGGCGCGCCAAGGCGGCGGAAACCTTTGCAAGCTGCATGAGGCTGACCGTGCCCTCCATCATGCGGGCGCCGCCGGAGCAGGACACGATGATCAGTGGTTCTCTTTTCTCGATGCAGCGTTCGATGGCGCGGGCGACTTTTTCGCCGACGACCGCGCCCATGGAACCGCCGATGAAGCGAAACTCCATCGAGCAACAGATCACGGGACGCCCATTGAGATGGCCCTCGGCGGTGATGATTGCGTCCTTGATGCCGAGTTTGCGCTGCGCGTCTTTCAGGCGCTGGGCGTAGGGCTTGGTGTCGGTGAAGAGGAGCGGATCGCTGGAGGTGAGTTCGGCGTCGAGTTCGAGATAAGGTTCTTCGTCGAGGAGCAATTCGAGGCGACGGCGCGCGTCGAGACGGAAGTGGTGATCACATTTCGGACAGACTTCCCAATTCGTTTCCAGGTCTTTTTTCCAGATGATGGCGCGGCAGGCGTTGCACTTGATCCACATGCCTTCGGTGACGACACGGCGTTCGGCCGCGGGCGTGGGGTTTTCGATCGGTTTTTTTTCGCGCTTGAACCAAGCCATGGGTAAAGAATCAAACCTCGCGGCGGCTAGAATTATCAGTTTCTAGTGTACATCGCAAGGGCCGGGAAACGTCCGTGCTGCTTCAGTGAATCGCGATCGAGTGTCGGCGTTGTGGTCACCGCCAAGCGGCGGCAGAGGCGCCGCACTCCAAGGAGGCCGGGACGTGGCTCGTTCGCGGACGGACCCGCTGCTGAATTGAGCTGGCCGCGGCGTGCGTTCCCGTTTCAGTAATCAATCCCCCGCTGGGCCAGAATTCCTTGGGTGTAGGGATGCTTTACTTCGCGCATCTCGGTGACAAGGTCGGCGGCTTCGAGCAGTTTCGGATGCGCGCTGCGCCCGGTGCAAATCACATGCACGCGCTCCGGGCGTTGCGTCAGGGCGTCGACGACACGCTCGGGATCGAGCATTTTGTAGCTGATGACGTAGTTGATTTCGTCCAGGATGACGAGGTCATATTTGTCGCTGTAAATCTGTTCGCGCCCAAATTCCCAGGCTTGCTCGCACATTTTTATGTCTTCAGGGTCGGTCTCCGCGCCGCCGACTTTCACGAAGCCGCGGCCCATGGGACGAATTTCAAATCTATCGTCGCCCAGCATCTTCGCGGCGTCGAGTTCGCCGTAATGCCACGAGCCTTTGATGAACTGCACCATCATCACGCGCAAACCCTGGCCCACGGCGCGAAACGCGGTTCCCAGCGCGCAAGTGGTCTTGCCCTTGCCCGGGCCCGTGTAGACGATGAGGAGTCCCTTACCTTCAGGCATACGAGAAGTCCTTTTTTGATTCAGCGAGAATAGTGAGTGGAGCAGGGAAAAACGTCAAGCGACGCGCGACCAGGCTCACGCCTGCCTTTCGAACCGAAAATTGAGATCACGCGACGAAGCGGTAGCCAACGCCGCGGACTGTAATGAGGTGCCGCGGCTTCGAGGGATCTTTTTCGATGTAGCGGCGGAGGCGGACGATGAAATTGTCGATGGCGCGGGTGTCCGTGTCTTCGTGCAGGCCCCAGACATCTTCGAGGATGGATTTACGCGAGACGGAGTTGCCTTTGTTGCGGATGAGATGGCGGAGGAGTTTGGCTTCCATCAGCGTGAGTTGAATGGTGGTGCCGTTGGCGCGGAGTTCGAGGTTGTCGAAATCGATGGTCTTGCCATCGAACGCGAAGACATCGGATTCGGGAGTCGCGCCGCCGGATTCGGAAGGTGTGGCGCCATTGATCTTTGTAGCTCCGTTCGCGGTGGGGCGCGGCGTTTTCCCCAAAGCTTCGGGGGCGACGCGATTTTTGGTTTTTTCCGGGCGCAGCCATTCATTGCGGCGCAGCAATCCCTGCAAGCGCGCCAGGAATATGGGCAATTGGAAAGGCTTTGGCAAATAATCGTCGGCGCCGGCCGCAAAGCCTTGAAGGACATCTTCCGGACGGCCGCGCGCGGTGAGCATCAGAACGGGAACGTAGTTTTTTGCCTTGCGCAGTGCGGTGGCCACGGCAAAGCCGTCCTTGCCGGGTAACATTACATCGAGCACGACGGCGTCGAAGTGTTCGTGATCCGCGAGCAGACGTTCGATGGCGGTTTCGCCGTCACCGCAAACTTCCACCGTATGGCCTTCCGCTTCAAGGTTGAAGCGTAAACCCTTGGCGAGATGCGTTTCGTCCTCGACTACGAGCACGCGACTCACGCCGTCTTCCTGGGTAGCTCAAGGGTGATCGTGGCGCCGCGGCCTTCGCCTTCACTGGCCGCGTAGGCTTTTCCGCCATGCGCTTTCGCAAAGGCGCGCACGATGAACAGGCCAAGCCCGGTGCCCTTCACTTTGAAGCTGTTGCGCCCCGGCACGCGATAAAAGCGCTTGAAGATGCGCTTTAGTTCCGGCGCGGGAATGCCCACGCCGTGGTCGGAGACCCGCAGAATCACCAGCTTGCCTTCCTCGGCAGTTTCGAGACGCACGGAAATTTCAACTTTGTCGCGTGAATACTTGATGGCGTTATCCAGCAGATTGGATACGGCCGTGCGCAAGCCCACCGGGTCAGCATTCAGAGTGACGGAGTTGGCGCCCACCGCGGATTCAAACTCGATGGCGCCGCGATCAAGATGGTGGCGGGTGCGAGCGAGTTCGAGACATTCGCGCACGACGGCTTCAAAATCGAGCTCCACATGATGGGCCTTGCCGCGTTTATACCCGCTTTCTCCCGCCGTCAAGACTTGCTCGACCGTTCTTAGAAGGCGATCCGTATCCGACAGCATCAGGCTGATGAATTGCTGGCGCTGTGCTTCGCCCACGTCGCGGCGCTGCATGGTTTCGAGGTACAGCCGGATGGACGTAATGGGAGTCTTCAACTCGTGCGTGACGGCATTGATGAAGCTATCGTGCTGCTCGTTGCGGCGAATTTCGCGAACCAGGAAAATCGTGTTCAGGATCATTCCGGCGATGATGGCCAGGAAAAAGATGATGCCGAAAAACAGTTTCACGCCTTCGCGCCAACTGAGAATGATCCAGCCGACCTGGAGCGCGACGGCGAGTGCGACCAGGGAACAGCCCAGGACGACGAAGAAGGCGATTGCTTTTCTGCGACTTGTGATTTTTGCCACGGCGGCCTAGCTGGATTGTACCGCGAAGCAGGCAGGGGAAGAGAGCCGGCCAGAGCGCCGGCTCCCTAAGTCAGGAACAGTTACAATTCGACGGCCGCGAGGTCACGTTGGACTTCCGGCGTGAGCGTGCGGCCCACGATTGAGGATTCGGTGGACTGCTTCAGCTCGGACATTTTCGCGGTGTACACTTTTTTGGCGATGCCAATTTTCTCAAGCGCCCAAATTACGTACCAGTTGAAATCAATTTCGTACCACGCCAGCCCGTGCCGCGCCGAAACCGGATGCGCGTGATGGTTGTTGTGCCAGCCCTCGCCCCAGGTGACGAGCGCCACCCACCAACTATTGGTGGAAAGGTCGCGCGTCTTAAAGCGGCGCGTGCCCCAGGAATGCGTGGCGGAATTGACGAGCCAGGTAAAGTGCAGGCCAACGACGGTGCGCAGGAAAATTCCCCAGAGAACGAATGGGATGCCACCCATGACAAGTAGGATTACGCCGAGAACAATCATCGGAACGTAATGATATTTTGTAATCCAGACGTGAAATTTGTCCTCGGCGAGGTCCGGAACGTAACGCGACAGAGTGGTGGTGTCGTGGTGCATGGATTTGCCGGTGAGAATCCAGCCCATATGCGACCACCAAGTGCCATCCACCGGAGAATGCGGGTCGCCTTCTTTATCCGAATATTTATGATGAATGCGATGCGTGGCGACCCAAAAAATCGGACCACCTTCGAGGGCCAGAGTTGCAAAAACGGTGAGCGTGTATTCCAGCCAGCGCGGAACTTTGTATCCGCGGTGCGTCAACAGGCGGTGATAACACATCCCAATCCCGAGGCTGGTCGCGACCCACCATAAAATGACCGATATCGCGAAGGCCTTCCAGGTGAAGAAAAATAGCGCGGCGATTGCGCCGACGTGAAACAGGCCCATGAAAATCGCGGTTACCCAGTTCACTTCCGTCTTGGCTTTTTGTTTTTTCTTCAAGATTTCAAGCGCTGGAATAACGCGTGTGTCGACCGCGGGATTCGCGATCTGATCGATCGGCGAGTTCACTGGAGCGTTCATCGGGGCCTCTGTCATGACTTCTTGGGTGCTCATAACCCGACCAGATTAGCAGGCGACGCGAGGTGAGTTTGTAATAGTTCTGTAATACCGAAAAGCGGGGCGGCGGATGAGTTATCCGCGTGGCGTGGAGCCTCGCAAGCGTCATGAAATGAGCAAGATGGGGAGGCGCTCGTCCGGCGTCTCAAAATGAGCCGCAGCCATATGGGCGGTCGAACCTTCCTCCCGATTCCCAAGCCGATTTCGTCTCGAGCCGAACGGCAAGAAGTCGGTTATTATGGTCCCGTTCTTTGGACGAATATTGCGGAAAATGAGGAGATATCATGCAGAGATTTCTTGCGTTGTGTACTTTAATTTTGCTCAGTGCGGGAATGGCGTATTCGCAGGGCGTGGGCGAAACGAAGGCCCAGGCGACCGACAAATCAAAGCGTCCCAGTCCGGCGGCGCACGCTGAATTTCAGTTCGCCAATGGCAAAACGGTAATCGTCGATTATTCCAGCCCTCGCGCTAAAGGGCGAAAAATCTACGGCGGCCTCGTGCCCTACGGCGAAGTGTGGCGCGCCGGGGCGAACGAAGCGACAACGTTTGTCACGGATACGGACCTGACAGCAGGCGGAAAGACCGTTCCAGCAGGCAGCTACACGATTTTCGTGGTTCCCAATAAGGATAAGTGGACGCTGATCGTTAACAAAAAGACGGGCGAGTGGGGCGTGCCGTATCCTGGCGAAGCGAGTGAGTTGCTGCGAGTGGATATGAAGGTTTCGGCCCTGCCTGCGCCGCTCGAGAATTTTACGATCACCTTTGAGAAGAACGGTAACCACTGCACGATGAGTATGGATTGGGAAGCGACGCGAGCCTCCGTGGAAATTGCGGAAGGCGGAAAGTAAAAAGCGTGGACGTTGCCGAACATGCTCGTAGATTTCCGAGGCCTGGCGCCGCGATCCCACCGTAAAGGGCGGCGCCCGTCTCTCAAGACAAGCTAGCCGCAGAAATCAAACGGATTCGCGGAGGTCCGCGATCTTCTTTTCTTGGTCTTATGATTTCAGGACAGATGGAACGCGCATTGAATCGCTTCCGCAATTCTTGCCACGCTTTCCCGGGCAGCAGGCGACATTTCCTTGGTTTGACCTTTTTCGCGTAGCACGATCCAGATGCCCGGACGGTGAACGGCCTGATCGTGGCAAATCGCACCCGTCAACTGAACGACTTCCAGGTGGTGCGAGGCCGCTTCGCGATGAAGAAGCGCGCGAACTTCATCGAGCAAGTCGAGAAAACCCTGGGAGGCCAACATCGGATCAACTTCGCGCGGGATAGGCGCTTCGACTTCGAGCAAATCGTAGTCGGGCTGCGGTTTGGTGAGCATTAATTCGATCGACGCTGTTGGGACGCCGGTATCGTAGGAAATTTTGGTTGCGGTCATAATGTGAACTCTACCCTATGGCTCGCCGGACCGGAACGAACTGCGGCAATCCATGAATCATTTTCATTTGTGGAAATTGCTTTCGAGTACCTCGCGGCCGTCGAGAGGCTGAGCGGGGCGCGCGTTATTCGGATAGAGCTTCGCGAAAGCTGCGATTTGAGATGATGAGGCTTCGATCGCAGTCTTCAGAACGTACCACTTAACGGGTTCGGAACAGGGCGGGGCGGTCAGCGAACCATCGAAAACGTAATAGTTCTGATCGGCGGGCAAGAAATCAGCGGCATTGATGACAATTTTCTTGTGTTCGACTTCCTCGCCAATTTTTGGCGGGACATGGCTCAGGAGATCGCGAAGCAGCGCGTTTTCGTTTCCACTCTTGATTAGAATGGCGACGACAGCGGCCCGTCCGGCCGCGGGATCTTCGTGGACGAGGTGCAACTCCATATCGTATTTCTGGCCGTCGGTTTCGGTTTCACTGGGATGGTGAAAATGGAACTGCGTCAGCGGCAAGGAAATCCCGTTGACGGTGATGCTGCTGCCGGGCTCGTAATTGACGCGCACGGTGTGACCGTTGTTGATGATTTTCAGCGGAACGAGCTTGTAGTTGAATTGAATGGGCGCGAGTTCGGATAGCTTGGCGTCTTTGATGTCGATGGGTGATTGGTGCGCGCCCGACTTGCAAGCGGCAAAGCTGGGATCGAGATCGCCCCAGTGTTCCGGACCGTCGGGACCGTCATAGGCCCAATGCGCGGACGAGGCTGGTTTTTGTTGCGCGAGCGTGGGCTGCGCGCAGGCCATAGCCCCGCAAAAAAAGGTTAGCACCAAGGCGAATTTTGCAAAACGAGCGGACACGGGGTTCTCCTTCATTAAGGACGCCACGTAGAATGCCATTTCGCCACCCGTTCTTCAAGAACAGCGGCGTCCCGGCCAGGAGTGAATGCGGACCGGTTGACGGAACCCAAAACTTAGAACAGTCTAAGGAACATTCGGCAAACGGGAGGCATTATGGCGGCGACATGCACGCACCTGAATCACATTAAAAACGTAAAACCCAACTCGAAGGGCTGCGAAGAATGCCTGAAAATGGGCGACACCTGGGTGCATCTGCGGATGTGCCTGGAATGTGGGAACGTGGGCTGTTGCGATTCCTCGAAGAACAAACACGCCACCAAACATTTTCACGCGACCAAACATCCGATCATGCGCTCCATCGAGCCCGGCGAAGCCTGGAAGTGGTGTTACGTGGATGAGCTGATGTTCGAGTAGCCGTCTGTTCCGACTTTCTGCACCCACTCGCAACGCGCTGCCCAGTAAGGCCCTGATTGCCGAATCCTCCGCCGCTTCTCCATCCTGTGCACGGTTGTGCTACAACTCCTGCATCCACTGGGATGAATACGAAACCCGACACATTTGTGATTGTGAACCCTGTTTCTGGCGGGGGGCGGGGCCTGCGAGCCGAGGCGGCGGTTGCGAGCCGGTTGGCGGAGGCCGGACGCTCCGTGGAATTCGTGCGTTCGCGCAGTACGGAAGATATTCGCGAACTAGCGGCGCGCGCTGCGGGGCTGGGATTTCGCTGCGTGGTGGCGCTCGGCGGCGATGGCGCGCTGCACCATGTGATCGAGGGGATTCTCGGCACCCGGGCGTTTGCCGGATTTTTCCCGGCGGGAAATGGGAATGACATTGCGCGCGCGCTGGGAATTCCGAATGATCCCGTGAAGGCCGCCGAAGCGTTTTTGCGCGCGGAACCACGCGCGGTGGATGTCGTGCGGCTGCGATTCAGCGACGGTCGGATCGCGCATTTTATCGGCGCGGGCGGCCTGGGAATGGACGCGGAAGCGGCGCATCTGGCGAACACGCGATTCAGGGCGTGGCCGGGAACGACGCGCTATCTCGCCGGCATGTTCCGGGCGTACTTTCGCGAGCCAGTTTTACAGATCTCGGCGGAAATAGATGGAGTTCCGTGGCGCGGGCAAGCGTTGTTGGTGGCGGTCGCGAATGCGAGCAGCTACGGTTCCGGAGTACGCATTGCGCCGGACGCGAAGATGGATGACGGCTGGCTGGACGTCGTGGTGGTGGGCGATGTGCGGTTGGCGCGATTGCTGAAGGCCATTCCCATTGTGTTGACTTCCGGGGATCTCTCCGCCTTTCCCGAAGTGCAACGGTTTCGCTGCCGCCGCATCGTGCTCGGCGCGGATCGTGGCGCGCGCGTCCATGGAGACGGCGAGTTACTGGGGGAGGCTCCGGCGGAATTCGAAGTAATGCCCGGCGCAGTGCGAATTATGACCGCCCAATGACACTTCGATGCGCTAGTTGGCCGGCTTCTTACGGGAAAGTTTAAGGGTGACTTCGATGTCGCGGCGGCTGTCAAAACTGGAAATCGTCCGAACGGGAGAGGTGAGGTCGTCGTGCTCCGCGTGAATTTCGTAATCCACGTTCGGATCGAGGCCGCTGAAACGATAATTTCCGGATTCGTCCCCGATGTAGGTCTTGACCGCTTGCGATTTGAGATTCTTTAGGTACACCACGCTGGATGCGACTGGATTTTCGTCCTTATCAATCACGCTGCCGTGCAGGACGCGAAGTTGCGCTTCGGCTCTCTTCTGCTCCTTGGTCTGCTCCTGGGCTCGGGCCGGAAAGACGACAGTCGCGGCCAGCAGCGCCACACCAAAAATCTGAAAAGCCCGGCACGTTTTCATGGCTTCCTTTTGGGTTGAATCGTTCGCGGCCGCCAAGCCGGAAACAAGCAGGCGGCTTCCTGGATAAAGCTATTCTTCGTCGTCGTCCTTTTCGTCTTCTAGTTCTTCGTCTTCGTCGTCCTCGTCATCTTCCTCGACTTCCTTTCCAACGACCGAGTCCGCCTCGTCATCGTCATCATCTTCATCCTCATCGTCGGAGATCACGATGAGATGAATCGGATGGGTCTGCGTGACTTCAAGCTCCGCGTCGCATTCGGTGCAGGAGACAATTTCTCCTTCTTCCACTTCGTCTTCGTCGAGGTCGAGTTCTGTCTCGCATTTGGGACATCGGGTCACGGTGGTTCTCTCCTTTCTGGGAGTATGACTGAACGGGGCTATTATATACCGCGAGTGTCCAGGATTCGCCCAACGGGATTTTGGATTTGATGGCGCGGTTGTGAAACAGTGACGGGAGTGCATGTCGAATCAACGCGAATACCCAGAGCGGCCGCTGGTGGGTGTCGGCGGAGTGGTCGTCGCCGGCGGCCGCGCGCTATTGATTCGCCGCGGCGGTCCGCCCCTCGCGGGACAGTGGTCGATTCCCGGCGGAATGTTGGAATTGGGCGAATCCATCGAGGAAGGTGTCCGGCGGGAACTACAGGAAGAAACTGGGATCGAAGTGCGTGTGCGGGATTTGATCGAGGTGTTCGAGCGAATCATTCCCGGCGAAGGCGGCCGCACGCGGTATCACTTCGTGATCGTCGATTACTTGTGCGAAATGGTCCGCGGTGAAGCGCGCGCCGCGAGCGACGTGACGGATGTGGCGTGGGCGAGTGAGGCTGAACTCGCACAATACGGTCTGACCGCCATCGCCACGCGAGTGATCCGGCGGGCATTCGAGATGGCCCGCGCTTGAAATCGTTTTCCTACATCGGCCCTTGCCTACGGATGATGCTGAAAAGCCTTTAGCTCGCGGCGGCTTCCGGCAGCAGGCCGAAGCGGCGCTCCCGGCCCCGGAAATCCTCGAGAGCGGCGGCCAGATCCTCGGCCGCAAAATCCGGCCACATGCGCGGCGTGAAAAATAATTCGGCGTAAGCACATTCCCACAACATGAAATCGCTGAGGCGGCGGTCCCCGCCCGTGCGGATCAGCAAATCCACATCGAGCGCCGGGCCGTTGCCGTGGGTTACTTCTCCGAGACGTTTCGCGAATTCACGTTCCGAGACTTCCACGCTGGAAAGCATCCAGCAGGCGGCGCGAAGAATGGCGTCGCGGGAAGAGTAGTCCACGGCAATGCGCAGCTCGAGACCGCGGCAATTCGCGGTTAAGCGCTCGGCGCATTCGATGGCCTGGGCGAGAGACGGGGGAATGCGGTCGCGACGGCCGATCACGCGCAAGCGGACATTCTCCGCGGCGCACTGACCAGCCTCGCCGCGGAAATATTCCTCCAGCAAATCGAGCAGCGCCGCGACTTCGCTCAGAGGACGGCCCCAATTGTCGGATGAGAATGCGTACAGCGTGAGGGTGCCGATGCCCAAGGCAGGCGCCGCGCGAACCACGCGGCGAACCGCTTCGACGCCGGCGCGATGGCCTTCGGATCGCCGGAGCCCGTGGGACGCGGCCCAGCGGCCATTGCCATCCAAGAGAATTGCGACGTGCAATCGCGATCCCGAGACAAGTTCCAAAGTACTTCGAGTCATAGAGTGTTCTCGCAAAAAATATATGCAGTTATTTTTCTCGCGTCGCCTGGATCAAAGCTTCCATATGACTGAGATATTTCTCCAGGGCGCGGCGTCCCGCGGCGCTCAGGCTGTATTCGGTCCTGGGCACGCGGCCATCGAACGATTTCGAGCATGAAACGTAACCGGCGTCTTCGAGTTTCCGTGCGTGAACGCTCAAGTTTCCATCGGTGGCGCGCAGCAGCTGCTTTAGCTCGCTGAAGCTCAGCGATTTGTTCACCGCCAGCGCGCTGACGATAGCGAGCCGCGTGCGCTCGTGAATCAGCCGGTCCAGATTCGTCGCGCTCGATTCCGCGACGCGCGCCGCCGGGGTGCTGCGCTTCGACTGTTCTTCGCGTTCGTTCTGTTCGGAACGATGGGCCCCTGATTTAGCCGCCATATTCCCTCGCAATGACTGCTCCAAAAATAATGTGCAGAGCCCCGAAGCCCGCCGCCAGGAACGCGTTGCCCCAGGTCCAGGGCGAAAATAGCGCCACCGCGCCCAAAACCATGAAACACAAGCCCATCAAGGGCACGATGCGGATGGAAAACGCGCCGCCGGTTACCACTCCCGCGCCGTACAGCAGCAGCCATTGGCCCGGGATGATGCCGATTTCGTGCGAGCGCAGATGCAGAATCGTGAGGAGCGCGCCCACAAAAAGTGGCGGCGCAAAGCTATAAGCGAAACGGCGTGCGGGACCCGTGATCAGCGAAGTATTCGCGCGCTTGGCTTTCGAGTAGGTGGTCCAGCAGGCGATGCCGATGGCCACGAAAGCCTCGGCGATCCAGGTGAGCAGCCAGGAATACTGCGAGGTTTGCCGGGCCGCAATAGCGGCAGCGCCCAGGGCGGTGATGCCCATCGCGATCCCGCCCCAACCCGGAACCGCAGTGAATGAAGCGGCACGCTCCATGGTCTCGCGGATGAACCGAAGATTATCGCGAGCGTGATCGTCGATGGAAACGGGGGGAGGGGGCCGGCGAACAGGTTCAGGCAATGCCATGGGAAGAGAATAAACAAAGGCACAACGCGTGTCAAGTACTTTGCATAATAAAGTCAGCCTGCAACCCACAATCCGGTCCCGCGAATCTCCCGCCCAAAATCCTTGTTCGCATCGGGCCGCGGGACTATGCTCCTTTCGATCCACTACGGAGGCAGGGATGAAGAAAATTCTGATGGCGATTCTAGTATTGAGTTTGACACCGCTGGCGGCAATGGCGCAGCAGAGCGCGCCTGCGGAAACGAACCCGGTTTCAAACATGGTGCGGACGGTACTCGAGCGCAGCGCCAAGAACATGATCGCGGCGGCCGACGAAATGCCGGCGGACAAATACGGTTACAGTCCGACGCCGGAGCAGATCACCTTCGGGCATTTAATCGTCCATGTCACGAACTTCAATAATCTGGTGTGCTCGAAACTTTCCGGCACGTCTCCGGCGGATTCAGCAAAGCTCGCCGATACCGACCCCAAGGACAAACTTTTGCCGGCCATGAAGGCGTCGTACGAATACTGCACGCAGGCGATGGCGAAGGTGGATGATTCGAACCTGGGCGAACAGATTACGCTATTCGGCGATCACAAGATGTCGCGCGCCGCGGTGCTGATCGTATTCGCGAGCAGTTTCGCGGATCATTACGGCATGGCCGCGATGTATTTGCGGCTGAACAAACTCGTGCCACCCACTGCAGCGCAACCGCACAGCGGACTATAAAACTCAACGGACCCCCCCGCTTGCGAGCGGCTCGGAGCCCGCGCGCCGGGGATAGCGGCCCCATAGCCAGTTCCAGCGGATGTACGCGAGATCCCCGAACATCAACAGACTGTCACGGATGACGTGCACCTTGGTGCCCTCGTCGTGCGCCCAACGTACGGGAATCTCTGCCGTGCGCAGGCCGTGGCGTTTGGCCAGGAATAATATTTCGGGATCGAACCCAAAACCCTCGATGCGTTGCTGCTCGAACACGATGCGCGAGCGGTCGCGAACGAAGATCTTGAAGCCACACTGCGTATCCGAGAAGGGCAATCCGGTGAAGATGCGCACGAAGCCGTTAAAAATCATCCCGGCGATTTCGCGCATGCGCGATTGGCGCCCGAAGATGAGCGAGCGGTCGAGTGCGCGCGAGCCGATCGCCACATCGTTCCCGATCTCAATGGCGATGAGAAGCTTTTCGATTTCTTCGATCGGCGAGGACAGGTCGGCATCCGTGAAAAGCGCGAGATGGCCGCGCGCTTCAAGCATTCCGTGACGAACGCTGTAACCCTTTCCGCGATTATCGCCGTTGGATACCAAGCGCACGGAGGGCATGTTGCGCGACCATTCCTCGGCGATGCGAGGCGTGGCATCGGTCGAGCCGTCGTCCACAATTAGGATTTCGACTCGCTCGAGGGCCACCGGTGCGCGTGAGTTCGAGAAATATTCGCGGATGCGGGTGAGCGCGCGAGGCAGACGCGCCTCTTCATTATAGGCGGGGATGACGACGGAGAGTTCGGGACTAGGGCCCGGCGCGGCGGTTGCGTTGCTTACCGAAGAATTCATTCTTGCGCGGTTCTCGGGGGATCGATTTGCCATCCATGACGCCCGCGTAACGGCACGAACCGGCAGGCGAACAACACATGCTGCGTGATTTGGTTATCGTGCTTTACGACGCGCAGCAGGTTCTGTTCCTGCACGTTGCCCACGGGAATCACAAGCCGCCCGCCTTCCGCGAGTTGCTCGACGAGCGGTGGCGGAATTTTTGGAGCAGCGGCCGCCACGAGAATCGCGTCATATGGCTCGCCGGACGGCCATCCCAGGGAACCATCTCCCTGCTCAACCCGCACGTTCGAAAATCCGAGGCGCACCAGGCGGACGCGGGCTGCATCGGCCAGGTGAGGTAATAATTCCACGGCGATGACTTCGCGCGCGAGGGTGGCAAGCACGGCGGCCTGATAACCCGAACCACCGCCGATTTCGAGCACCCGCTCCGAACCGGTGAGAGACAGAGCTTCCGTCATCGCGGCGACGACATAAGGCTGCGAAATGGTCTGCCCGTCTCCGATAAGCAGAGCCTGATCGGAATACGCTGCCGCTGCTTGTGCGGCCGGAACAAATTCGTGACGCGGCACGGTAGACATGGCCGCGAGCACGCGTTCGGAGCGAACACCACGATCGCGAATCTGGAGCGCAACCATTTCGCGGCGCTGGGCTTCGAAGTGGGTGGCTTCTTTCAGGATCGAACTGGCGTTGCCGTTCATGCCCGCGGTGCCGAAGACGGCGAAGCTGAAAGGCGCGCGGCGAACTGCCGGAACATAGCTTTCACGAGCAAAACGTACCACAGGCCACTCGCGCTTGCCACTTCCCTTCGGCATGCGATCGCCAGGGAAGGGATCAGCGCGAATTGCATCTGCTGCTCGCGTTCGATAGGATTCAAAGATTCGTTTGTCAGGGCAACGCCAATCGAGCAGCCCGGACCGAACACAGGAGATTTAGATGAAGCTACGCACTGCCCTGATCGCTGCATTCTTGTGTACGACCGCTCCGGCGTTCGCGCAAACCCAGCCCGGCACCCCGGCGCCCAACCCCCCGCAACACGCGCCCGGACAGGCCGGCCTGAAATCGGCGTCCGACAAGCCCGTAGAGAAACTGGATCCCGCGAAAGAAGCCGCCATTCGCCATCTAATGGACATCACCGAGTCTTCGAAGCTGGGGCAAAACTTGAGCGCGGCGATTACCGCAAAGGTACGCGACGCCATGAGCCGCGCCATTCCGCAGGATCAGCTTCCGAAATTCATGGATTCCTTTTCCCAGAAGTTCGCGGTGAACGCGCCGGCCAGTGCGGTAACCGATGCGATGATTCCGATATACGCAAAGACGTTTACGATGGAAGAAATCCAAGGACTTACTAAATTTTACGAGACGCCGCTGGGGCAGCACGTCGTGAAGGCATTGCCCCAGGTATCACAAGAATCGCAGCTCGCCGGCGTGCAGCTCGATCAGCCAATCGCCATCGAGACGCTGCGCAGCATGGAGACGGAATATCCGCAGCTGAAGCAAATGCTGCCGCCCGATCCTTCGGCGCCGCCAAGCGACGCTTCGCCGTCGGCCGCTCCGCCCAATTCGACTCCGCCTTCAACCACGCCGCAATCTGGCGCACCACCGAAAATGGCGCCCTCGGCGGCTCCTCCACAGAAGTAAGCGCTCGCGCTAGCCTGACGGAGTTCGGGAATTCGAGAATGCTAGACCGCGAACAATTCGCTTCGAGAGCGAGGGGGCTGGCTATCGCGGCCTTCCTCGCCTTTCTTGTGGCGGCCTCATGTGCGACCTTTCCGGCCCGCGTCGGCGCGCAGGGAAAGAGCGGGATCACCGTTTCGGCGGCGATCAGCCTGAAGGATTCATTGGACGAAATCGGCCGCATGTACGAACAGGAGCGCCCCGGAGTGACGATCTCATTCAACTACGGCGGCTCCGGAACCTTACAAAGGCAAATCGAGCAGGGCGCGCCGGTTGATATATTTCTCTCCGCCGCCGAAAAACAGATGGATGAGCTGCAAGCCAAGGGGCTGGTTGAGGCGGATTCGCGCCGAAATATCGTAAGGAACCAGTTGGTGTTGATCGCGCCGGCATCCCAAATGGCCGTTCACGGCTTTCAGGATTTATCGCGCCCCGAAGTGAAAATTATCGCTCTGGGCGAACCGGCAACCGTCCCGGCAGGAATGTATGCGCGGCAGACGCTCGAACATCTGGGCCTGCTGGGAGCTGTGGAAAAGAAAACCGTATTTGCGAAGGATGTGCGCGCGGTCCTCACCTACGTCGAGACGGGAAACGCCGACGCTGGAATGGTGTATCAGACGGATGCGCAGGACTCCGCCAAAGTGCGAATCGTTTCCGTCGCCCCCGCCGACTCCCACGATCCGATTGTTTATCCCGCGGCGATCCTGAAGGGAACGAAAAACTCCTCCGGTGCAACATCGTTTCTGTCGTTTCTTTCGAGCTCCCACGCGGGTGACATTTTCCGGAAACACGGTTTCCTGCCCGCTGAAAATCAAGCCGGAAAGAACTGATCCAAGTACAATTCTCCCGCGATGGATTTGTCCCCTCTGTGGATTTCGCTGGCGACGAGCGTCACCGCGACTGCCTTAACGCTCGTCATCGGGCTGGCTGCGGCCAGCTGGCGCGAACGCCGCACGGGCCTCGTGGCTGCGCTGATTGACGGGATTTTTCTCTTGCCGCTGGTGCTGCCTCCGACTGTGGTGGGATTCTTTCTTCTGTTGCTCTTTGGGCGCAATGGACCTGTTGGAAAATTCCTGCTGCAATTCGGCGCGACGGTGGTGTTCTCGTGGCCCGCGACAGTAATCGCGGCGACAGTGGTTGCGTTTCCTCTGATGTACTTGACGGCGCGTGCGGCGCTCGAGCAGGTTGATCCGCATGTGTTGCAGGCGGCGCGCACGCTGGGCGCATCCGAGTGGCGCGTGTTCCGCAAAATCGCGCTTCCCCTGGCCTGGCCGGGAATCTTGGCCGGCACAATCCTTTCCTTCGCGCGCGCGTTGGGTGAATTTGGCGCGACTTTGATGATCGCCGGGAACATTCCAGGGAGAACCGAAACGATCCCCATCGCGATTTATTTCGCGGTGGAGGCGGATGAAATTCGTCGCGCGCTCGCGTGGTGCGGCGTGGATGTCGCGATCTCCCTCGTGCTGCTTGCGGCGCTTTACCTTTGGACGCGCCCGCACGGTCCCTTTCGGGCGCGCTGGGGTTACCGCTGATGGCCCTCGAAGTGGGGATCCAGAAGAAACTCGCGGACTTTACCCTCGACGTAACTTTCCGAGCATCGGAAGCGCCTCTGAGCATCCTGGGGGCTTCGGGCGCGGGAAAAACGATGCTGCTGCGCTGCCTCGCGGGAATCGAGAGCCCCGGGCACGGACGCATCGTCTTGAACGATCGGGTTCTGTTCGACTCGGAGAAACGGATTGCCACGCCGGCGCGCGACCGCCGGGTAGGGATGCTATTTCAAAATTACGCGCTATTTCCGCATCGCACTGTGGCTGAAAACCTGGCATTCGGGATCGAGCGCGACGACCGCGTGAGTCGCGATGGAAAAGTTGCCTCGCTTATCGCGCGCATGCACCTCGGCGGCCTGGAATCGCGCTACCCAAAGGAATTGTCCGGCGGAGAGCAGCAGCGAGTCGCTCTGGGGCGCGCGCTGGCCATCGAGCCGGAAGCGCTGCTGCTGGATGAGCCGCTGGCCGCGCTCGATACGCATCTGCGTTCGCAAGTGGAGATGCAACTTCAGGAGACCTTCGCAGCGTACCGGCGCCCCACCTTGCTCGTGACCCACAACATCGAGGAAGCTTACCGGTTAGGCGAAGATTTGCTGGTCCTGTCTCGCGGGAAAGTGGTCGCGTTTGGCGCAAAGGAAGAAATATTCAGGAAGCCGCCTTCGGTTGAGGTGGCGCGGCTGACGGGCTGCAAGAATATCTCCCGAGCGCGGCTCGATTCCGACGGGATGGTCGAGGCCCTCGACTGGGGCTGCCGCTTGCGCGTGGCGCAGACCACCGCGAAACCTGCCAAGTTCGTCGGGATTCGCGCGCATCACATCGATTTCGCCGTACCAGCCGAGGCGCGCGCGCCAAACGAAAATGTGTTTCCGTGCCGGCTGTCGGAATCTTCGGAAACACCGTTTCGAATCACTTTGTTTCTGACACTCGACTCCCGCACGGACACGGCCAACCAGGATCCTCTTCAGGCTGAAGTTTTCAAGGAGAAATGGCAGCGATTTCGCAATGCGCCCTTTCCCTGGCATGTGCGGCTTGCACCCGAATCGTTGTTTTTGATGCACGATTGAGAACGCGGCTGAAGCTGCGCGCGCGCGGCCCAAGTTTTCCCATGTATGTAGCTTTAGTGAAAGTGTTTTACGAATTTGATATCGAGACCGTAGGTGCCGTTGATGTCCCGCAGAAAAATAATGGAGAGGTCGCGTTTGACGTGATATTCGACCTGAATGAGCTGCTGCTGATCGGA
>Ga0302325_10002353_pt1 | contig 46017 bp, 35 predicted proteins | sample Palsa_T0_2_FD_201948 | JGI IMG/M metagenome (GOLD analysis project Ga0302325, IMG submission 201948) | Peat permafrost microbial communities from Stordalen Mire near Abisko, Sweden - Palsa_T0_2 | ecosystem: Environmental > Terrestrial > Soil > Palsa > Peat permafrost | place: Sweden: Abisko...
TAACAATATTGTCCTCGGCCAGCAGGATCCGCGTGTGGCGTGCGATCGTCAGGTCGTCCGGGGCGTGGATGTCCGGGGTGTCGCCGGAGGGGAGGGTGAAGACGTGCTCGGCCGCCGCGCGGCCGATCACGTTCACGATGCAGTCCAAGAGGCGCGACTGCTTGACCGGCTTGACGAGGTAGGCGTCCACGCCCGCGGCCTTGAGCTCCTCCTGCGAGTGCATGTAGCCCATCGAGGTCAGGATGATGAGGCGGGTCGACGCGATAGCCGGGTCCGCCTTTATGGCCCGCGCGAGCGTCATTCCGTCCATCTCGGGCATCTGCATGTCGAGGAGGGCCAGATCGTAGGGCTTGCCGTCGGTGACCGCCGTCCGCAGGAGGTCAAGGGCCTCGTACCCGTTGGCGGCACTGCCCTTCTGCATCTTCCATGCATAGAGCTGGTGGCGGAGGATCTGCCGGTTGGTCGCATTGTCGTCCACGACGAGGACGCGCAGGTCGAATAGATCGCGGAAATAAATCGAGGGCGCGGGCGCTGCCGGCCCCGTCTGCTTCTCGAGGCGAGCGCTGAACCAGAAGGTCGACCCCATGCCCGGCTCGCTGCGGACCCCGATCCTTCCCCCCATCATCTCCACCAGCTGCTTTGAGATGGCAAGGCCGAGGCCCGTCCCGCCGAACTTGCGGGTCGTCGAGTTGTCGGCCTGGGTGAAAGCCTGGAAGAGCCTCTGCTGCACGTCCTCCGTGATCCCGACCCCCGTGTCCTTTATCGAGAAGGTGATGGTGGCGTGCGTGTCGGTCTCGCTTTCCCTGGCCACGCGCACGACGACCTCGCCCTTGTCGGTGAACTTGATGGCGTTGCCGAGAAGGTTCGTGATCACCTGCCTGAGCCGCCCGGGGTCGCCCCTGAGGCGCCTCGGCAAATCCGCCGGCAGTTCGCAGGCAAGCTCGATGCTCTTGAAGCGCGCGCGCTCGGCGAACATGTCGAGCGCGCCCTCGACGGCCTCCACGAGGTCGAAGTCAAGGGTCTCGAACGTCAGCTTGCCGGCCTCGATCTTGGAGAAGTCGAGGATGTCGTTGATGATCGTGAGCAGCGAGTCCGCCGAGTTGCGGATCGTCTCCGCGAATTCCCGCTGGATCGGCGCAAGCTCGGTGTCGAGCAGCAGGCCCGTCATCCCGATCACGCCGTTCATGGGCGTGCGGATCTCGTGGCTCATGTTCGCCAGGAACTCGCTCTTGATCCGCGAGGATTCCAGGGCCGCATCGCGGGCCCGCGAAAGCTCGAGCTCGGTCTCCTTCAGCTGCGTGATGTCGACGATGACTCCGACGAGGTTCCACCTCTCGGGCCCGATCCTGTCGATGGACACGTGTTCATGGACGGTGAAGGTCTTTCCGGAGACGACGACATGGAATTCCTGGTCGTAATCCGTCCTGCCCTGGATCATGGCGCGCCGCGAGGCCTTGTTGATCAGCTCCCATTCGGGAATCATGTCCTCCGTCCAGAGCGTCGTCTGGCCGGCCAGCGCCTCGGTGCCGAACATCCTCCTGTACAGGACGGACTGCGGGATGAACATCTTCCAGTCCTGGACCGTGTCCGCGGGCCCGGTCACGTCGGCCTGCCACAGGAGGCAGTCGGCGCCCCTGAGGATCTTCCCGTTCCGCTCCTCGGTCTGCTTGGCGGACTCCTCCGCCTGGTGGCGCTTGGTGATGTCGACGACGACGCCCGCGAGATTCCAATCGTTCGGGCCCACGGGCCGGATCAGCACCTCCTCGCTCAGCCAATGCACGCCGTCCGCGCCAATGATCCGGAACTCCTGCTGGTATCCCGGCGCCCCCTCGTCCAGGGCCCTGATCGTGACGAGCTTTGTCCGCTGGTTGTCGGGGGCCTGGTCGTCATTCCAGAGGCCGCCGCGTTTGCGCTCGCCCGCCAGCCGGTAGATGGGGTTGTCGTGCAGCTTCGGCGGCGTCCTTATTTTCCACTGGTAGTCCGAGCCCTCGCGCGTCACCCGCGCCCACCAGAGCAGGATGTTCGAGCGCTCCAGGGTGTTCAGGAGCAGCTCGTAGCTCTCGAATCCGTCGACGTCGGCGCCTGCGTCGCTCTTTCCGGGGGCTGCGGGACTTTTCCGGCGAAAAATGGCCACCGCGGCTACCACCCAGCCGAACAGGGCGATCACGGCTAGCGCCCCGATCGGAGCGGGCAGAAACGCGAAAGGCATGCTGGGTATGAATTCTAGGCGGAATTCGAACACTGCTCAGGGGGTCGGCGTGCGAAGAGGGTGGGTCTGGCTGCACCCCTCTCCTGAGGATCAAATAAAGAGTAGGACCTTCTGTCAACGGCGCATGGCCCGCCGGGCTCGCGTCACCGCGTGGCGCTCACGCGAGCACTTCATGGATCGCCTGAAGCAGCGAGCGCGGGGTGTAGGGCTTGCTCAGCACGAACAGGGGCTTGCCGTCCTTGTTCTGCGGAGCGACGTTGTCCCGGCTGTATCCCGTCGCGAAAATGACCCTGAGCGAGGGCTTTTCCTCCTGCAACTTCTGGCCGAGCTGCAGCCCCGAAAGCTCCCCGGGCAAGACGATGTCGGTCAGCAGGAGATCGATCCTGGCCGAATGCCACCGCCAGACCTCCATGGCGTTCTCGCCGGACTTTGCCTGGAGGAGCGTGAAGCCGTCCTGCTGGAGCACGGCGGCGGCAAACTCGCGCACGTTGCTCTCGTCCTCGACGAGAAGGATGGTGCCCTTGCCGACCTTCGGGAAATGCCGGGCGTCCACCTCGGGAAAGGGCGCGACCGTCGCCCGCGTGAGCGGCAGGTAGATCCGGAACACGGTGCCCACGCCGACCTCCGTCTCCACTTCCATCCAGCCGTCATGGCGGCGCACGATGTCCTTCGCGGTCGCGAGGCCGAGGCCGGTGCCCCGGCCCTCGTCCTTGGTCGTGAAAAAGGGCTCAAATATCCTCGGCAGGATGGGGGCCGGGATGCCGGCTCCGGTGTCCTTCATGGAAATGCAGGCATATTCCCCGGGTACCACCGGTGTCTCCAGCGGGGGCCTGCTTCCGCGAGGCCTGACCCCCACGGTGATGGTCAGTCTGCCCCCGCGCGCCATGGCGTCGCGGGCATTCACCGCAAGGCTCATGAGAACCTGCTCGAGCATCCCGACGTCGGCGCTCGTCCGCGGCGCCTCGGGCCCCGGCACGAAGTCGACGACGATCATCTCGCCGAGGAGCCGCTGGAGCATGCCCGACATGACCTCGACCTCCGTGTTGAGGTCGATCACCTCGCGCTTCGGGGCGCGCTTTCGGCTGAACAGCAGGAGCTGGCGCACGAGGCCGGTCGCCTGGCGGCTCGCCGTGAAGACCCGCTTCAGCGCCTCGACGGAGGAGGGCGGCTGGTTTTCCTTGTCGAGCAGCATGCTCACGTAGCCCGAGATTATCGTGAGGAGGTTGTTGAAGTCGTGGGCGATGCCGCCGGCCAGCTTGCCGATGAGCTCCATCTTCTGGGCCTGAAGGAGGTCCGACTCGAGGCGCTTGCGATCGGTGACGTCGGCGGCGACCCCCACCATCCGGGACGGCCCGCCCGCCTTGTCGGGCACGGGAAACCCGCGGTCGTGGATCCAGCGCACCGATGCATCAGGGCGGCGGATACGGTATTCGACCTCGAAGGGGGCGGCGCGGGCCATGTTCCCCCGGGCCTCGGCGAGCGCCTCCCTGTCCTCTTCGAGCACCGCCTCGGGCCAGCTGCCCTGCGCGGTGAAAAGCGCGTCCGGGGGCCTGCCCCAGATGCCCTGGTAGGCCGGGCTGACGTAGAGCACCTTGCCGGTGCTGGCCGCGCACACCCAGAACACGTCGCGGATGTTTTCGGCCATCTCGCGAAACCGTTCCTCGGCCTCCATGTCGTGATAGGGCTCCGCGGTCTTCTTGGTCGCCTGCACGATCGCGGCGGGCAGCCGCTCGAGACGGTCCTTGTGGACGAAGTCGGTGGCGCCGCGCCTCAGGCACGCGGCCGCCCTGTCCTCGCCGATGGAATCCGAAACGATGATGTACGGAATCCCGGGGAGGCCCAGGAGCGCCGACTCGAGGGCCGCCATCCCGTCGTACCCCGGGACGCAGTGGTCGGCCAGGATCAGGTCCGTGTTCCCGCGCTTGATCGCGGCCTCGAACTCTGCGCGGTTCGACGCGCGCTCAAACTTCACCGAGAGCCCGCTCGATCCCACCTGCTTGCGGATCAGCTCGTGATCCTCCGGGTCTGCCTCGAGGTTCAGGACGCGCAGGGGATCTCGGGTCATGTCGTGATGCTGGGTTCGGGGCTCGTCTTTGGGCTCAAAAGACGCCGCATTTTGGGGTGCGCGCCGCTGCGGGGAGAATCGGTCCGCGCGTCGGATTACGCAAGGATTTCCGGCTCCGGATCAGGAGCGGAAAAGGGCGTAGAGCCCAAACGCGAAGAGGGCCCCGCCCGAAATGCGGTTGACCGCCCGCATCAATGAGGTGTTCACCCTATGCCGGACCAGGCCGACGCCGCCGCTCAGGATAAACCACCAGAGGGCCGAACCGGCGAAGACCCCGAGGACCAGCGAGGCGGCCGCAGGATAGTCGATCGAGGCGCCAAGCCCGAACGCGGCGAACACGACGGCGAACGAAAGGATCGTCGCCGGATTGGCGAGTGTGAGGATCAGCGTCGAGCCGTACACGGAGAGGGCTCGTCCCCCCTGTTGGGGCGCGGACTCCGCGGCGGGCTCGCTCAGAAACGTCTTCAGTCCGAGGTAACAGAGAAAACCCCCGCCAAAAAGGCCGATCCAGAACCTGTGGCGGATGAGGAACCCCGAAATCGCCGTGAGCCCGAAGGCGGCCACGCTGCCGTAGGCGGCGTCGGCCGTCGCGGCGCCGAGGCCCGCCATGAAGCCGATCCACATGCCGTCCCTGAGCGTGCGCCGGATGCACAGGATGCCTATCGGGCCCACCGGGGCGGCGATGGAGATTCCGATGATCAGTCCCTTGGCGAGGAATAGGGGGTGCATCCGGCGGAAAGCCTTGCCGGTGGGCCGTCGGCTCCGTCAACGAAAATGCGCGGGTGTCTGCGCGCGGAGGCGGCTGGGGCGCCATTTTATGCTGCCCCTCGCGGCGGGTTGGGCGCACCCTGAGCCATGGAGAAACGCCCCTTTGCAGAGCTCGGAGTGTCGCCTGAGATCCTCAAGGCCGTCGAGAAGCTCGGCTACGAGGAGGCGTCCCCCATCCAGACCGCCGTCATCCCGGCGGTCCTGCAGGGGCGCGACGTCGTGGGGCAGTCGGCCACGGGATCGGGGAAGACCGCCGCTTTCGCCATTCCGGCGATCGAGATTGCGAAGGCAAGCGTTCGCAAGGTGCAGTGCCTCATCCTCTGCCCGACGCGCGAGCTGGCCGTCCAGGTCGCCGAGGAGACGGGAAAGCTCCTCCTGTTCAAGCGCGGGCTTCACGTCGTGCCGATCTACGGCGGCCAGTCCTACGACCGCCAGTTCCGGGCCCTTGCCGCCGGAGTCCAGATCGTCATAGGCACGCCCGGCCGCGTGATGGACCACATGGAGCGCGGCACGCTGAAGCTCGACGGCCTGAAGCTGGTCGTCCTCGACGAGGCGGACCGGATGCTCGACATGGGCTTCAGGGACGACATTGAAAAAATACTCTCGGCGGTTCCCGCGGAGCGCCAGCTGCTCTTCTTCTCGGCGACGATGCCGCGCGTGATCCAGGATCTGATCGGCCGGTACTCCCGCGACCCGGCCTGGATCAGGATCGAGTCCCATGCTCAGAACGCGCCTCAGGTCGACCAGGTGTACTACGAGGTCGACCGGCGCTCGAAGCTCGAGGTTCTCACCCGCCTCATAGACCTGAACGACTTCCGCTACGGCCTCATCTTCTGCAGCACGAAGGTGATGGTGGACGAGCTCGACGAGCTGCTGCACGCCCGGGGCTACGCCACGGACCGGCTGCACGGCGACCTGAGCCAGATGCAGCGCAACCGGGTGATGGAGAAATTCCGGAAGCGCTCGTTCGAATTCCTTGTGGCGACGGACGTGGCCGCGCGCGGACTCGACGTCGACGACCTCGAGGTCGTGTTCAACTTCGACCTTCCCAACGACGCCGAGGACTACACCCACAGGATCGGGCGCACCGCGAGGGCCGGCAAGTCCGGCCGCGCCGTGACGTTCGTCTCGGGCCGCGAGATCTACAGGCTGCAGAGCATGGTCCGGTTCGCCAACCTCAGGATACGGCGCGAGAGCGTGCCGTCCCTCGACCAGGTCGACGAGGCGAGGGCGAACGTGTTCCTCGACAGGCTCAAGGGCGTGCTCGACTCGGGCCAGTTCGAGAAGCACGACCGCATGATAGACCGTCTCCTGGACCAGGGATACGCGAGCACCGACATCAGTTCGGCGCTGATCCAGATGCTCAAGGGAGGCACGGCGCCCAAGGCCGCCTCCCCTGCGGCTCCCCCCGCGGAGAAGGCCCCTGCCGCCCCGGCGCCTCCGCCGCCGGAACGGCAGGAGCCCGCGCGCGCCGCGCGCGCCGGCAAGGAGGCCGGCATGACCACGCTCTTCTTCAACACGGGAAGGAAGCACCTCGTGACGACGGCGGAGATCGTCGGCAAGGTCACGGGCGTGACGCGCCTGCCGGCGAGCGCCGTGGGCGCGATCGACGTCCACCAGAGGCACGCACTCGTCGACGTGGCCAGCGAGCACGCCGACCTGGTCCTGAAGAAGCTGACGGGGATCCGCATCCGGGGGCACGCGCTCAGGCTCAGCCTGGCGACGGCCGAGGAAAAGACGCGGGAGTGACCGGGCGCGCCGCCTCGGCGCGGATATTCTCCCCTGGCGGGGAACCGCGCGCCGTCCCGGATTGTCGAAACGCGGACGGTTCCCCTCCCGACCTCCCGCACTTCGACCATGGCCAAGATCCTGCTCGCCCTCTTCCTCGTCATCTTCGGCCTGAACCTCCTGTTCGGGCTCAACGTCCCCATCTGGGTCACCGGGATCCTCGCACTGGCCGCGGGCGTCCTGCTCCTGATGGAATATTTCTCGCTGCGGGTGGAGAAGAAGTAGGGGAGGCGTTTGACTTCGGCCCGGGTGTTTCCGGATAGTGCCGGGCATGAAACACCCCGCAACGCTTCGGACCGCCGTCTTTATCGCCGCCGCCGCCTGCCTGCAGCCGCCCGCGGCCGCGCTTGCCGGCGACGCCTCGGCCGGGCTGCTCCTCGTGGTCAACAAGGGCGACGAGACCCTCTCGATCGTGGACCCCGCCGCGGGACGGCAGCTGGCGGCCGTCAACGAGGACGGCACGACGGGACACGAGGTGGCGGTTTCGCCCGACGGGAAGCGCGCGTTTGTCCCCATCTACAGCAGCGTCGGCGTGGGCCAGGTCGGCACCGACGGGCACCTGGTCCGGGTCATCGACCTGGAGCGGCGCGCCATCGTCGGCACGATCGATTTCGGCAGGGGCACGCGGCCGCATCGCCCGGTGTTCGGGCCGAGGAACGGGCTGCTTTACGTGACCACGGAGCTCAACCAGTCGGTCACCATCGTGGACCCCTCGACGCTCGCGATCCTGGGTTCCATCCCCACCGGGGAGCTCGAGTCCCACATGCTGGCCATCTCGAGCGACGGGCGCCGCGGCTACACGGCCAACGTGAGGTCCGGCACCGTGTCGGTCCTGGACCTGGAGGCGCGGACCCTGGTGGCGACTATCCCCGTCGCGACAGTGGTGCAGCGGATCTCAATCTCAAAGGACGACAGGTGGGCGTTCACGGCCGACGAGACGAAGGCGCGCCTGGCCGTGATCGACACCTCGACCAACTCGGTGAGCACCTCCATTCCGCTTCCGGGAATCGCGTTCGGGACGACACCGACGCCCGACGGCAAGGGGCTCCTCGTGGCGCTTCCCGCGCTCAGGATGGTGGCGCTTGTCGACCTGGCCTCCATGAGGGTGGTCCGCACCATCGACGTGCCCAAGGCGCCTCAGGAGATCGTGGTGCGCCCCGACGGCGCGGTCGCGTTCGTCTCGTGCGACGCGAGCGCGAAGGTCGCGGTCATCGACCTCGCGCAGTGGAGGGTCGACAAGCTGATCGACGTCGGCCGCGTGGACGATGGCCTCGCGTGGGTGCCCGCGAACTGATCGCCTTCGGGCTGCCTCTCTAACGGGGATCGAAATGCCTCGCGTAGAGCGCGCTGCATGCCCGGGCCATGGAGAAGTCCTTTCCCGTGAGCCCCCCCTCGGAGTGCGTGCTCAGGGTGAGCGTCACCTTGTTCCAGCGGATATCGATGTCCGGATGGTGGTCGTCTTTCTGCGCCCTCCTGGCGACGCGGTTGACGAAGGCAATCGCGTCCACGAAGCCCTCAAATTCGAATTTCCTGCGGATCGCCCCCGAGCGCAGGGCCCATCGGGGAACCGCCTTCATGCGGAGCGTGGCCTCCTTCAAGCTGAGCGCGGGCATGGGTCAGTTGTTGAGGACGTGATCGGCGGCGAGGACGAGGAAGACATAGTCCGATGTCGCGTACCCCAGGCAATATTCGCCCTGCTGCCAGAGGAACGGCCACTCGAGGAGTTCAGGGAAATCGGGGCGGATGAGCGCGGTGCCGGACACGATGCCGCCCGGGATGTAGGACCAGTCGGCCCGGTTCATGCCGTAGGCCGGTATCATTGACCGGGACCCGACCCCCGACACGAAGGACGCGGTATTCGGACCCGGATGGCACCCGAGGATGAAGTCGAGCGCGTGCAGCATGTAGGTCGCGGGGAAGATGTCGGGCGCGCCGGCGTGCAGGAAGTACTGCTGGACGCCGAACCTCTGGATGTTCCAGCCGGCGCCCCAGATGTTGGGCACATACGGCAGGCCATAGGGCGTCTTCGTCTCCACGGTGTCCACCTGGGTGCGGTAGGCGCGCAGGGCCCCCCTGATCTTTTCCGCATAGGCCGGGTCCTTGACGAGCGCAAGCGAGCGGGCGCCGAGCCAGCCGTATCGGCTGACGCGCGAGACGATCGCGTCGCCCAGCCCGACGATGACGTCGGCGTAGGCCTTGTCGCCGGTGCACTGGTAGAGCTCGATCGCGGGCTCGAGGCGCGCGAGCGAGGAGTCCGGCGCCTTCGCGCTGACCCAGAGTTCCTTCGCTATCCGCAGGCAATCCCTCGCGAGCGGGTCATTGAAGCCGGCAAGGGCGCGCGCCGCCGCCGCGAGCGCGCCCGCCGCGTTCAGTTCGCGGGCGGGATTCTCCTCGGTGAAGACCCAGCGGTCGTCGGCCGAGCCGGCCGATCCAAGGGGCGGCAGGTGGTCGATCGCGGGCTCCGACTGGTCGCCATTGGTCGCCGCGTCGGCCAGGACCTTCATTGCGGCGCCGTCCGTGTCGTTGAAGACCGCGTTGTCGGTCATGCCGGCGGCGTCCCCGAGGAACGTGTATTGGTGGAGGGAGGCGTCCTGGATCCCGCGGTAAAGCCGGCCCATCGAGTTGTAGCCCCCGACAATCGAGAGAACGCCGTGCTCAATCTGCTGCAGGACGTCCGGTTTCCCGTCGGGCTGGTGGATCTCGACGATGCGCGCAGCCTGGTCGATCGTCGTGTTGTCGAGGTCCGGATGGAACAGCTCCCATGCAAGAGCCAGCCCGTGCACGGTGTCGGCCTGCGACTCGATGCGGAAGTCGTGGTCGCCCGCATCGTACCATCCGCCCCGGTCCAGGCCGGGCACGTGCTCGCCGGGCTTGTATTTCGTGAGTGTGGAGGGTCCCTGCGCGTAACCGTCAAAATGATTGTGGTTCACCGGCGCCATGAGCGCATCGTCAATGTGCGAGAGGCCGTGCCAGACCCGGTAGTGGTCGTTCACCCGCATGTGGCCCATCTGCACCGGCAGGAAGTACTCCACCGTCGGCTGCCAGACGTTTCGCTCGAACACATGCTCGCCGATCTGGAAGGCGTTCGAGCGCTCGTCCCCGTATCCGACGACGTAGATTCCGGGCTTCACGACATCCGTGAAGTCGAACTGGAGGTAGCGGTAGCGCAGGAAGCGCCCCCAATCCGTCGCCGGACGCTCCGCGACCGCCTCGAGACCGGCATCGGTGACGCGAAAGAGCGTGACCGGCTTGAAATGGGTCTCGTGCCGGTCGAGCTCGATGACGGCGATCTTGGGCTGCTTCGGGTGGTAGCCCACCTGCGAGACCTGGATCACGGGCTCGGATTTCCACCCCGGGATCGCATGGGGCGTGACGAGCCACTCTATCGCGGCGCTGGTCGCCCCTGCGGGAACAAGCGCCCGGACGACGAACCATCCGTTGTTGTGCTGGGCGCGCCCGTCGAGCAGCACGATCTCGCCGCCGTGCACGGCCTCGATGCTCATGCGCTGCCGTTCGGATTCGGGGGCGATCGTGAGCTTCTGGCCGTGGCCCAGCGGCTCCACCTCGTAATCGCCGTCGGTGACGGCGCCGGGGCCGTTGGCCTGCCGGGGGAAGGATCCGAACTGGTCGCCGACCTCATAGGATTTGCCGAAGAGTATTCCCGGAAAAAGCTCGAGATTGAAGCCCACCTTTCCGACCCATTCGGCCGGAAGGGGCGAGTCAAGGTCGACCAGGATCCTGAACGCGCGGCCCTCGGGCTTCACCCTGACCGAATAGCCGAGCCTCAGGTCGGGATAGGTCATCGGGTTGAATCCCCTGTGGTCCTTGCTGAAGTCGGGATAGCTCATGTGCACGCTGATCTCCTGCGCGGCGCGATCGACCTGCCGCGGGCCCACGACGGGCGTCGGCTGCCACTGGCCCGGGGTCGGCTCCAGACGCAGGTCCCCATTGGTCGCGACGCGCATCCCGTTCTGGATGATGCCCACGCCGCCCTGGTGGCCCTCCGGATAATAGTCATGCGCCAGCATGACGTTGAGCCCCGTCATCTCGAGGTACTCCTGATCGTTGATCGAGAGTGAGTCCCCCGCGTCGGCCGCGGCCTCCAGGGCCGGGGCCGCCGCGAGGGCAATGCCCACCACGAGCGCCGTCAAAGGGTTTCTTTTCATCGGGTTCAAACGCATCGGCGGGGAGCCGCGACCGTAGGCGGATTCTCGGGGCATTGCAACCCCGGCACGGTCCGGATCCCCGCTCAGACGTCGATTGCCACGACCTCGTGCGCCGTGATTGACGGGACGCTGACCTCGAGCCATCCGCCGGACTGGGAAAATTCAGGGGCATAGCCGGCCACGAGCAGCCGCACGGCCCGGGCGCCCACCCCGTCCGGCAGCCGGACGCGCACCCGCTGGGCGCCGATGGCGAGAAGATCCCGGACGGGGCCCTTCATCATCATGGGATTCGTCAGGTTGACGAGGTGCACCGTCATCGAGCTCGCCTGGCGCCAGAGCGTCACGTCGAGCACGCCGCGGCCCGAGACGATAACGGGCGGCTCCTCGTTGGTGGCCCATGCCACCGCGTTTCGCATCAATACCCCGTGGTCGACCGCGAGCACGTCCCAGTAGGTCCGGTCGATGTCCCATGGAAAATAGACGACGCGGCCGGCTCCCGGAATGTCGCGCAGGAAGACCTGCGCGATGTTGGTGCGCGGCTGCCGGGGATAGACCTTCTCCATCGGAAGGTCGGGGTAGGAGGGTATGAGCGTCAGCGGCGAATCGGCCCTCGATGCGTTCGCGGCCACATCCACGCGCCACACGCCGTGGATGATGCGGGGCGCGTCCTCAAGGCCGCGGAGAAGCGGGTGGTTTGGGGCGGCCTCGTGTTCGAGGCGGACGTAGGCGTTGTGCATCGGGCCTTCGACGCGGCCCTTCCACGTCGCGCCCATCAGGTCGGCCAGCCCGAAATCGGGCCTGCGCATCCCCCATTCGTCGTCGAGGGAGGTCTCGGATGTGGCGACGATGCCGCCCCCCCGCGCCACGAACCGCCGGAGCTGCTCGCACTGGGCGTCGGAAAGGGCCGCGATGTTGGGAAGGATGAGCGTCCTGAACTGCGCGGTGTGCTCCTCGCCCAGAAGGCGGTCGTGGACCATCTCGAACGGCACCCGCGCCTCGATCAGGGACTGGTACCAGCCGAGGGCCGCGTCCTCGACATCGCCCGGCGCGCCGCCTCCCCTGTGGAACCAGCCCGTCTGCTGCGAATAGACGATGGCGACGCGCGCCAGCGGGCGCTCGTTGCGAAGGTAGCGCTCCGCGCCGTGGCACCATGCGTAGATGTCCTCGACGGGCTTGAGCCAGCGGGGGTCGCTGACCGTGCCGCCGAACTTGGTGAACCACGGCCTCATCCCGTTGGCCACCCCCTCCGCCACCCAGAGGCGGGTCTCGTCGGGATGCTGGACGGCGTCCTTCCAGCGGTAGACCTCATCGAGTCCCACGCTGAAGATGCCCACAACCGGCTTGCCGCCCATGGCCGCCCGGAATTCCTTGCCGTTCTTGCCGTTGGCCCACGGCGCCATGAGGCCCTTGCGCGACTGGCGGTCCGCCATGAGGGTCGGCGCAAGCTCGCCGATCCTCTTCATATCGAGGGAGCTTGTCGCGCCCCCGCCGGTGTTCGGGATGACGCACGAGTCCGGGTTGATCTGGCGCACCGCCCCGTCCCAAGTGCGCCAGAGGTCGAACAGCCGATCCTGACGCCAGAGCAGGTAGGCGCGGTGCGCGGGCTGCAGCGGGTCGTCGGTCGGAGGCAGCTCGAGTCCGGTGGCGGCCAAAAATTTTTCGCGGCAGTGCTCGCAATAGCACGTTCCCGCTCCGTCCCAGCGGTTGATGAAGATCCCATCCACCCGGTAGCGCGACATGATCTCCTTCTTCACATCGGTCATGAACCCGAAGTTGTACGGGCCAAAGGCGCACGTGACCCACATCTCGGGAGACGACCAGTGGCGCCGCGGATGACCCGCGGCGTCCACCGCGATCCAGTCGGGATGGGCCGCCTGCACGTCGTCATAGGTCGCGTGCGGGTCCGTGCGCGCGAGGACCACCATTCCCATCTTCCTGCAGCCCTCGACGAGGTCCCCGAACACGTCGCGGTCGCCGAGCCACGCGCTCCGGTGGTGAAAGGGAACCTGCGTGGGATAGTAGGCCACGCATCCGCCCGCGCTCAGGCACACGGCGTCGGAATGGGTGCGACGAAAGTAGTCGAGCCAGAACTGGGGGTCGAACTTTCCCGGATCGTCCTCCACGAGCGTGAGCTGCGCCCAGCGCATGGGCTTGTCGACCCAGGAGGGGGACGGCTGCCCGTCCCGCGGGATCGCCGCGGCCCGGGCCGGGATGAGGGCGATCTTGCCGAGCGTGACGGCGGCTCCCGCCACCGCGGAGGCCTTCAGGAAATTGCGGCGTGTGACTTCAGACATGGGTCGGGGGTGAGGGGCAGGCGGGCGCCCCCGGGGGGCGTCGGCAGGCGGGCCGTAGCATGGCGTTCTTTTTGCACGGGGGTCCCGGGGCTTGGCGAATCTTTCCGCGCGTCCCTCCTTATGGGCGCCCCTGCCGGCGGGAACAACATCATCGTTGGCGCGGCCGCCTTGCGCCTCGCGGACCCCAAAAAAGCGGACGGCGCGGATTTCTCCGCGCCGTCCGGCTCAGACTTTCAGATGAGGGGGTTCAGTTCCAATAGCCCTCGTAGTAGCGGTAGGCGCCATTCTCGGGCTCCCAATGCGGGGCGACCCAGACGGAATTCGAGTGAGGCGGCAGTTCCCAGTGGCCGGCCATCCACTCATAGCGGCTGTCCCGCCATGTCCAGTATCCCGCGATCCAGACGTGATCGGGCGAGGGGCGCGCGAGAACGACCTCTGTCTGGAGGGCCGGGGGCGCCTGCGTCACGACGATCGTGTTGGTCGGCTGCGCCGGCGTCGTGTAGACGGTCTGCGTCTGGGGCTGTCCGTTGGTGGTCACAGTCTGGTAGGTGGCGGGCGCGGACGTCGTCTGCGTCGTGACGGTTGTCGCCGCCTGCTGGTTGGGTGGGGGCGGGGGCGGGGCCGAAACTACATGAGAATCGGGCTCGGAGGCGCATCCTCCGAAGAGTGCAATCGCGCCGCACGCAACAAGCGCGCGGGCGGGGGAATATATTGTTTTCATACTCCTGACACCGACTGCGGAATCGGTCGACGGTTCCTGCCCGGCCGCGCAAACGGGGTGAATTATTCCGGGCACGGCCTGCGCCGCGCACCCCATTTTCAGGAACCATTCACGCGTGGCGGCTACAATGTCGGTTGCCGCGCCCCCATCCGGGCCAGCGTGCCCGAGGGGTTCGCCGTGCGGGCACGCGCCACAATCAATATCACGCAGGTCACCGCACCGATGAATCCAGAAATCATCAAGGGCAGCTGGGATATCGCCAAGGGAAGGCTGAAGCAGAAATACGCTTCCCTCACCGACAACGACCTTCGCTTCCTCAATGGCGAGGAGGACGAACTCATCGGGCGGCTCGAGAAGAGGACCGGCGCCTCCCGCGAGGAACTCGAGCGTTTTCTGCGTGACGAATCCAATTACCGATAGGCGACACGAAACACCCGACCTCCAAGCACCATGAACAAGCCACTCAGCAGATCAGGATCGCTCCCGTTATACGCCCTGGCCGGCATCCTTGCGGCCTGCGGATTCGCGGGTTGCGCGGGCAGCCCCACAAAGGACAGCACGGGCCAGTATGTCGATGACACGACGCTCACCGCCAAGGTAAAGAGCGCGCTCCTCGGCGATGGGGCGGTGAAATCCTTCGAGATCAAGGTCGAGACATTCAAGGGGGTCGTGCAGCTCAGCGGATTTGTCGACACGGAGGACCAGAGGGCCGCCGCGACAAAGGACGCGATGGCCGTGGCCGGCGTGCAGGATGTTAAGGACAACCTGACGCTGAAGTGACCCCGGGCGGTCCGGGCGCCCCGGATTGGCTTGTCGATGCGGGCGGCCGCGGCGTTAGAGTGGGGCCATGGCAATTTCCGGCAGCATCCCGTCGAGGCTCGCTGCGCTGGGTGTGCGCGCCTCGGACTTCGAGGAGAGGTTCATCCGCGGAAGCGGACCCGGGGGCCAGAAGATCAACAAGACATCATCGACGGTCTGGCTCCGGCACGGGCCGACCGGGATCGAGGTGCGATGCCAGGCCGAGCGCTCGCAGGCGGCTAACCGGGAGCGCGCGTGGCTGGAGATGTGCGACAGGCTGGAGGCGCGGCAGCGGGCCGCGAGGGATGCGGCCCAGCATCTGCGAGAGAAGGGCCGCCGCCAGACGCGCCAAAAGAGCCGCGGGCAGAAGGTGCGGATGATTGAGGCGAAGAAGCACCGCGCCAGGAACAAGGCGCATCGCGGCAGGGTCGGGGAGGAATAGGGCGCCCGCGCCCCCGCGGAATGTCAGCCCCGGCGGCCGTCGGCACCGGCGCGGGTCCGCATCATGGAGCTGACGCCCCTCACGGCGCCATAGACCATCGGGGCCCAGCGCGCGACGGAGCCCAGGATTCTCAGCCTCGGGAAAAACGCCCTCTTGGCGAGGAGGCCCAGCGGCAACGCCGAAATCGTGATGATCGGCGAGAGCTTCCGCCAGAACGCAGCCACCCGGTCCAGCCATTCCAAGGGCCGGGCCACACGCGCCGCGGCCTGCGCGCACTGGGCGCGGCGCAGGGCGATGTCGATCTGGAGCGAGGCCTTGTGCGCGGCCAGGCGTCTCAGCTCCCGGTCCGGATACATGCGCGGTCCTCCCCGATCTCGTGCAGCGTGGCGGCGAACGGGCTCGGCTGGCGCGCGAGGTAGCGGCGGAAGGCGATGATGATCGCGACCAGCGCCGAGGCGTAGAGGAGCGCCAGCCCCCCGAGGACGACGAGCCGGGCGCTGTCCCAGAACAGGTAGACGAGCGTGAGGCTGGCAAAGGTGACTGCCATCATGCCCGTGAACACGGCCGCGCTGATCCAGATGAAGGTCTGCACCAGGCGGAACTTCTCCTCCTGGAGCTCGACCGTGAAGAGCGCGAGCCGGTCCTGGACGCTCGAGAGGAAGCCGTCGCCCAGGGACCTCAGCGAGCTGAGATAACCCTGCGGCGCGGGTGTCGTGGACTCCATGGCGGAGCCGCCTATCTGCTGCGGCGGCCGACGACCAGGCCCAGCAGGACGCCCACGCCAAGCGCGACGGCGATCGACTGGTAGGGGTTGTCGCGAATCGCCGTGTCCGTGTATTTGGCTCCGGCGGCCACCTTTTTCTTCGTGCTGTCGTACATGTCGGAGAATCGCTCCTGGGCGGCGCTGAAACGCTCGCGCAGGTTGCCGATGGCCTCGGAGGTGTGCTCGGAAAGGGAGTCGGCCATCATGGTCTCGGCCTCGGCGACGAGCGTCTTCAGCTCGGCGAGGAGCTCCTTGGGTGTGTGTGCGGGTTCTTTGTTATTTTTCATAAGAGTGCGGTTGCTTGTCACGAATTGACGGGCTGGGGGATGAGCGCCTTGCCAAGGGCCGTGGCCGCCTGGAGGTTCCTGAGCTGCGCGCGCAATTTTGCCGCGACGTTTTCGTGCTGCGCGATCATCCCCGTGATGAAATCCGTCCTGCCGGCCGCCTCCGTGCGCTCGACTCGAAGCTGCACGATCATCTCCTCGTTCAGGGCCAAGAGCTCCGAGAGCATTTGGTTCGAGCGCACGACGACGCCTGAATTCGGGGACAGGAGGCCAGCATTTGCGGAGGGATCGCCTTTGTTCATGGATTCGAATGTCGGACGCGCGCGGGTTCGGATCTTTTTCCGCACCGCGAACGGGATTGATGGAGTTCGGTTCTGATAAGGACGGGCCGCAGAGTACCGGTTCCACCGCTCCCCTACTATGGGGCATTGCCCTACCTGCGCGCCTGCGGCGCCGGAACCGATGCCTGCCCGAGGCAACTAATGGGGCGATTGCCGCAGCCGGACGGCGGGCCCTTTCAGCCTTCTCATCGGCGGCGAATCGCTCTTACTCGTCGCAACTTTGGACGCTCTGCTGCGTCATTCACCAAACCCTTGCTGAGAAACAAATTGGAATTTCCGACACCTCTCCTGGCCTTGGCGAGACACCCGTCCGCCGCTGGGGGACGGTGATGGGCGTGCCCGAGGCGACGGGCGACGCAACATCCAACAAGAAATGATCTTATGAAAGAAAAGGACGCGACGGCTCCCCGGAAAGACGATTTGAACAGGCCTGCGGGCCCGCGGCGCCGTTCGGGGCCGATGAAGCACCCCGGACTCGCTGTCGCCGCCCTCCTCGCGGTCGTTTTGTGCGGGTGGCTGCTGTTTCATGTCTTCTCCAAGCCGAAGGCCAAGCCTCCGGCGCCCGCGGGAATACCGGTGTCGGCCGGGGTGGCGAAGACCGGGGACATCAACATCTATCTCGACGCCCTGGGCACCGTCACGCCGGTCTACACCGTCACGCTCACGAGCAGGGTTGCCGGCGAGCTGACCGCCGTGCTCTACAAGGAGGGGCAGATGGTGAAGAAGAACGATCTTCTCGCGGTGATCGACCCCCGGCCCTACCAGGCGCTTCTCGTCCAGGCCCAGGGCCAGCTGGCCCGCGACCAGGCCCTCCTCAAGAACGCGCGCCTGGACCTCGTGCGCTACCAGAACGCCTTTGAACAGCACGCGATCCCGGAGCAGCAGCTCGCGACCCAGCAGGCCCTGGTGGAGCAGGACGCCGGGGTCGTCGAGCTCGACCAGGGGAACATGGCGTCCGCGCAGATCAACGTGGACTACACCCGCATCACCTCGCCGATCGACGGCCGGGTGGGGCTGCGTTCGGTCGATCCGGGCAACATCGTCGCCGCCGACGGCACGACCGGCCTGGCCACGATCACCCAGCTCCAGCCGATCACGGTCATCTTCACCATTTCCGAGGACGACCTGCCCCAGGTGACCGAGCAGACGTCGGCGGGCCGCACGCTCACCGTGGCCGCCCTCGACAGGGCGCAGCAGCACAAACTGGCGGAGGGAACGCTCATCACTCTCGACAACCAGATCAACACGGCGACGGGGACGGTGAAGGCCAGGGCCACCTTCCCCAACAAGAAGAACGAGCTCTTCCCGAACCAGTTCGTCAACGCCAGGCTGCTGGTCAAGACCCTGAACAATGTCGTCCTCGTGCCGACGGCGGCGATCCAGCGCAATAGCGATGAGGCGTTCGTCTACGTCGTGCAGCCGGACAGCACCGTCAAGTCCCGGGACGTGAAGATTGTCGCGACAGATGGCGAGACCACCGCCGTCACCGGGGTCAAGACCGGCGAGAAGCTGGTGACGGACGGATTCGACAAGCTTCAGAGCGGCTCGAGGATCGTCGACCGGCAGGCGCAACCCGCGGCCGCCGCCGCGACACCTTCCCCGGCGCCCGAATGAATCCGTCGCGCCCGTTCATCCTGAGGCCGATCGCGACCTCGCTGCTGATGGCGGCGATACTCCTTATCGGCATCATCGCCTTCCGGCAGCTGCCCATCGCGGCGCTTCCGGAGGTCGACTACCCGACGATGCAGGTCCTCACGTTCTATCCGGGCGCGAGCCCGGACGTCGTGGCGTCGGCGGTGACGGCGCCCCTTGAACGGCAGCTTGGCCAGGTGCCCGGGCTGAACCAGATGCTCTCCACGAGCTCCGAGGGCGTCTCCGTGATCACGCTCCAATTCGCCCTCAGCCTCAGCATCGACGTCGCCGAGCAGGACGTGCAGGAAGCGATCAACGCCGCGCAGAACTACCTCCCTGCGCAGCTGCCGACGCCCCCCGTCTACAACAAGGTCAATCCGGCCGACGCCCCCATCCTCACGCTCGCGCTCACGTCGGACTCGATCCCCCTGTCAAAGGTGGAGGACTACACGGACACGCGCCTCGCGGAAAAGATCTCCCAGCTGCCCGGGGTGGGGGCTGTCACGATCAGCGGCGGCCAGAAGCCGGCGGTAAGGATCCAGCTGAACCCGACGCAGCTGGCGTCCTACGGCCTGAGCCTTGAGAGCGTGCGCGCCTCGCTGACGGCGGCCAGCCTCGACTCCGCAAAGGGGAGCTTCGACGGCCCCAACCAGAGCTACCAGATCGGGGCGAACGACCAGATCACGACAAGCGACGACTACAGCAGGCTGATCATCGCCTACCGGAACGGCTCGCCCGTCATGCTGAATGCCGTGGCAAAGGTGATCGACGGCATCGAGAACACCCAGGCCTCGGCGTGGATGAACAAGGTCCCGGCCGTCATCGTGAACATCCAGCGCCAGCCGGGCGCCAACATCATCGACGTCGTGGACCGGATCAAGGCGCTCCTGCCGAAGCTGAGGGCCACGATCCCGCCTGCGATCGCCATCACGGTCCTCACCGACCGGACCACCACGGTTCGCGCCTCCGTCGCCGATGTCGAATTCGAGCTGTGCCTGTGCATTGCGCTCGTCGTCATGGTCATCTTCGTCTTCCTGCGCACGTTTGCTGCGACGATCATCCCGAGCATCGCGGTGCCCCTTTCGCTGGTCGGGACGTTCGGTGTCATGTACGCGCTCGGCTACAGCCTGAACAACCTGACCCTCATGGCGCTGACGATCTCAACCGGGTTCGTCGTCGACGACGCGATTGTGATGATCGAGAACATCACCCGCTACGTGGAGCAGGGCGAGAAGCCCCTGGCCGCGGCTCTCAAGGGCGCCGAGCAGATCGGGTTCACCATCATGTCGCTGACGGTGTCCCTGATCGCGGTGCTGATCCCGCTCCTCTTCATGGGAGACATAACGGGGCGCCTCTTCAGGGAGTTTGCCGTCACGCTGAGCGTCACGATCCTGATCTCGGCGGTCGTCTCCCTCACGCTGACGCCCATGCTGTGCGCCAGGCTGCTCAAGCACCAGGAGCCCTCGCAGCAGGGCCGGTTCTACAAGGTCTCGGAGAGGATGTTCGAGCAGACGATCGCCTTCTACGCCAGGACGCTCGATTGGGTGCTCGGGCACCGCGTCCTGACGCTCATCGTCGCCGTCGCGACCCTCGTCGTCACGCTCCTGCTCTACATGGTGATTCCGAAGGGATTCTTCCCGGTGCAGGACACCGGCGAGATCCAGGGCGTTTCCGAGGCCGACCAGAGCGTCTCGTTCGCCGAGATGGCGCGGCAGCAGCAGAGGCTCGTCGCCGTCATCCTTGAGGATCCCGCGGTCGACAGCCTTTCCTCGTTCATCGGCGTCGACGGCACGAACACCACGCTGAACAGCGGTCGCATCCAGATCAACCTGAAGCCGCTGGCCCAACGCATCGGGGCCTCGGCGGTCATCCGACGCCTGCAGGCTTCCGTGGCCAGGGTGCAGGGCATCAGCCTCTACATGCAGCCCGTGCAGGACATCTCCGTGGAGGACATCGTGAGCAGGACGGAATACCAGTACAGCCTCCAGGACCCGAGCGCCGCGGAGCTCTCCGACTACGCCACGCGGTTTGTCGCGCGGCTGAAGTCCGTCCCCGAGCTGACGGACGTGGCCAGCGACCTGCAGACCCAGGGTCGGCAGGCGGCCCTTTCCTTCGACCGTCCCACGGCCTCCCGCCTGGGGATCACCCCCCAGAACATCGACGACAGCCTCTATGACAGCTTCGGGCAGAGGCAGGTGTCGACGGTCTTCACCCAGCTGAACCAGTACCATGTGATCCTGGAGGTGGACCCCCGGTTCCAGGCGAGCCCTGCGAACCTCAAGGACATCTACCTCATGTCGGCGGGGGGAGGCGCGGTCCCCCTGAGCGCGATCACGAAGACGTCCCAGATCATGGCCCCGATCCTCATCAGCCACATGGGGCAGTTTCCCGCAACGACCATATCCTTCAACCTGGACCCGAGCGCCTCCCTCGGGGACGCCGTCAAGCAGATCCAGAAGGTGGAGAAGGACCTTCCCACCCCCGCCGCGATGCAGGGCTCGTTCCAGGGCACCGCGCAGGCGTTCGTGGGCTCGCTCACCAACGAGCCCATCCTGATCCTGAGCGCCCTCGTCACGGTCTACATCGTGCTCGGGGTCCTCTACGAGAGCTACATCCACCCGATAACCATACTGTCGACGCTGCCTTCGGCGGGCGTAGGCGCCATCCTGGCGCTGATCCTCTGCCACAACGAGCTGACGGTCGTGGCGATCATCGGGATAGTCCTTCTGATCGGCATCGTTCAGAAGAACGCGATCATGATGATCGACTTCGCCCTGGCCGCCGAGCGCCAGGAGCACAAGAAGCCCTTCGACGCGATCCACCAGGCCTGCCTGCTGCGCTTCCGCCCGATCCTCATGACCACGATGGCGGCGATGCTCGGGGCCGTGCCGCTCGCCCTGGGCCAGGGGGTGGGCTCCGAGCTGCGCCGGCCGCTCGGAATCGCGATCATCGGCGGCCTGATCTTCAGCCAGCTGCTGACGCTCTATACGACCCCGGTGATCTACCTCTTCTTCGACGAGCTCTCGGCCAGGTTCGCCGGGCAGCCCAAGGCGGAGCCCGCGCCGGCGGGCCCGGCGGCGCAGCCCGCACCGCAGACCCCGCAATGAGCCTTTCCTCCCCCTTCATCAGGCGGCCGATCGCGACCACGCTGCTCACGGCGGCCGTGGCCCTCGCCGGGGTCGTCGCCTTTCCGTTCCTGCCGGTGTCGCCGCTGCCGCAGGTCGATTTCCCGACAATTTCCGTCCAGGCGTCGCTGCCCGGCGCGAGCCCCGAGATCATGGCCTCGTCGGTCGCCACGCCGCTCGAGCGGGAGTTCGGCCGCATCTCCGGCGTCACGGAAATGACCGCTCAGAGCACGCTGGGCCAGACCAGCGTCACCCTCCAGTTCGCGCTCAGCCGGGGCATCGACGCCGCGGCGCGCGACGTCGAATCGGCGATCAACGCCGCCCGCAGCAACCTGCCCACGGACCTGCCGAACAACCCGACCTACCGGAAGGTGAACCCCGCCGACGCGCCGATCACGATCATCGCGCTCACCTCCGACAAGCTTGCGCCGTCGGCGCTTTACGACGCCGCCTCGACCATCCTTGCGCAGAAGCTGTCCCAGATCCCCGGCGTCGGCCAGGTGATCGTCGGCGGAAGCTCCTCGCCCGCCGTGAGGATCGACGTGAACCCGACGCAGCTCAATGCCTACGGCCTGCAGCTGGAGGACGTGCGCACGGCGGTCGCCTCCGAGACGGCCAACGAGGCCAAGGGGGCCTTCTCGGGGCCCACGCAGCACTGGCTGATCAGCGTCAACGACCAGCTCATGAAGGCGGCCGACTACCGGCCGCTCATCGTGAGCTTCAAGAACGGGGCGCCCGTGAAGCTGACGGACGTTTCTAAGGTCACGGATTCGGTGCAGACCGTCCGGTCGCTCGGCGTCATGAACGGGAAGCCGGCCGCGCTCATCATCGTCTTCCGCCAGCCCGGGGCGAACATCATTTCCACGGTTGACGCCATCAAGGCGTCGCTGCCGCAGCTGCACGCCGCCATCAGCCCCGAGATCGAGCTGACCATTGCGCTCGACCAGACGGTGACGATCCGCGCCTCGGTCGCGAACGTGGAGGGGACGCTCCTGATCTCCATCGTCCTCGTCGTCCTCGTCGTCTTCGTCTTCCTGAGGGAGTGGCGGGCGACGCTGATACCCGTCGTCGCCGTGCCCGTCTCGATCATCGGGACGCTCGGGGTCATGTACCTCTTCGGCTACAGCATCGACAACCTGTCCCTCATGGCGCTGACGATCTCGACGGGTTTCGTCGTCGATGACGCCATCGTCGTCCTCGAGAACATCACGAGGCACCTGGAGAAGGGGCTTTCCCCCATGGAGGCCGCGCTGACGGGGGCCGCCGAGATCGGGTTCACCGTCATGTCGATGAGCATCTCGCTCGTGGCGGTCTTCATCCCTATTCTCATGATGGGCGGTATCATCGGGCGCCTCTTCAGGGAGTTCGCGGTCGTGCTCTCCGTCACGATAATCGTCTCGCTGGCCGTCTCGCTGACCGCGACCCCGATGATGTGCTCGAGGCTTCTCCAGAAGGAGAAGGGCCACGGGAGGCTGTACCTCGCGAGCGAGAATGCATTCAAGCGGATCCTGGGCGTCTACGAGCGAAGCCTGGCCTGGGTGCTCGGGCACTCGCTGCTGGTCCTCCTTATCGCGATCGGGACCCTTTGCCTGAATGTGTTCCTGTACAAGGTGATCCCCAAGGACTTCTTTCCCCAGCAGGACACCGGGCGCCTGAACGGGAGCATCATCGCCGACCAGGACACGTCCTTCCAGTCGATGCAGCAGAAGATCCAGAAGCTCGTCGGGATCGTGAAGACCGACCAGGCGGTCGCGACCGTGATCGGATTCACGGGGGGCGGGGGCGGCACGACGACGAACACCGGGCGCGTCTTCATTTCCCTGAAGCCCGTGGGGCAGAGGAAGTCCACGGCCGACCAGATCATCAACCGCCTGCGCCCCAAGCTTTCGACGGTGGCCGGCGCGACGCTCATCGTCCAGGCGGTGCAGGACGTCAGGATCGGCGGCCGCCAGAGCGCCGCCCAGTACCAATACACGATCCAGAGCGACAACCTTTCGGAGCTGAACGAATGGGGCCCGAAGCTGCTCAAGACAATGAGGGGCATCCACCAGCTGACCGATGTCACGAGCGACGCCCAGAACAACGGCCTGGCGGCGAACCTTGAGATCGACCGGCCGACGGCTGCGCGGCTTGGCATAACGCCGCAGGCGATCGACAATGTCCTCTACGACGCCTTCGGTGAGCGTGAGATCGCCACGACCTACACGCCCATAAACCAGTACTTCGTCGTAATGGAGGTGGACCCGAAGTTCTGGCAGAATCCCAGCGGCCTCAAGGACGTCTACGTGGCTTCTACCGGCGGCGGGATGGTTCCCCTGGAGGCATTCACGCACTTCCGGTCGGAGACGGCCCCGCTCGCGGTCAATCACTCCGGCGTTTTCCCGTCCGTCACGATATCCTTCAACCTCGCGCCAAATGTGGCCCTCGGCGACGCGGTTGCCCTGATCGACGGTGCGGAGCAGAAGGCGGGCATGCCCACGACGATCACAGGCTCCTACAGCGGCACGGCCCAGGCGTACAATGACTCGATCGCGAACGAGCTCTGGCTGGTCCTCGCCGCCGTGTGCGCGGTCTACGTCGTTCTCGGCATCCTCTACGAGAGCTGCATCCATCCGATCACGATCCTGTCCACGCTGCCCTCGGCGGGCGTCGGGGCGCTCCTCGCGCTCCTCGTCACCCACACGTCGCTCACGGTCATCGCGCTGGTCGGCATCCTGCTGCTGATCGGCATCGTGAAAAAGAACGCCATCATGATGATCGACTTCGCCATCGAGGTGGAGCGGCGCGACCGCAAGCCCCCGAAGGAGGCGGTCTTTGAGGCCTGTCTCCTGCGCTTCCGCCCGATCATGATGACCACGATGGCGGCGATGCTCGGGGGGCTGCCGCTCGCGATCGGAACCGGCATGGGCTCCGAGCTGCGGCGCCCGCTCGGCATCACCATCGTCGGAGGCCTTCTCGTCAGCCAGGCGCTGACCCTGTACACGACGCCGGTGATCTACCTCTACATGGACCGCCTCAACACATGGATTACCAAGTTCGGCTTCTCGACGCCCAAGGAGGAGCTGGACGCGGCGCAGGCCCCGCGCCCCGCGACGCCATGAGAACACACGGGAAAGGGGGCATGCTCGTCACCTGCGCCGCAGGCCTCGCGCTGGCCGGGTGCAATCTCGCGCCGCACTACGAGCGGCCGCAGACGGACTCGACTGGAGGCTTCAAGGAGGCGGTGCCCAACACGTCGACCCACCCGGAGGGCTGGAAGGCCGCCGAGCCCAACGACGGCCTCGTTCGAGGAAACTGGTGGGAGCTCTACCATGACCCGCAGCTCAACGACCTGGAGGAGCGCGTCGCGATTTCGAACCAGACCGTGATTGGCGCCGAGGCCAACTACCGCGTTGCGCGCGCCATGGTGGGGGAGGCGCAGGCGAACCTTTTCCCTTCGATCAGCGCGGCGCCGTCCGTCATTCGCTCGCGTTCGAGCGCGTCCGGCTCGTCCGGAGGATCAACCGTCAGCACAACCTCGACCGGCGGCGCCGCGTCGGGCGGATCGTCCTCTTCCACGGGGGTCGCTCCCGCCTCCGGTGGGAACGGCGGGGTGGGACCGCGCACGGACTACACGCTGCCATTCGAGGCGTCCTACGAGGTCGACCTCTGGGGCAGCGTGCGCAACTCGGTCGCCCAGAGCCGGTACAGCGCGGAGGCGAGCGCCGCGACGTTGCAAACGGCGATCCTGAGCACGCAGAGCGCGCTGGCGCAGGATTACTTCTCGCTCAGGGCCACGGACGAGGAGAGGCGCATACTCGACACCACGCTCGGCGACTACGAGGCCAGCCTCCACCTTGTCCGGACGCTCTACACCAACGGCCTCGCCTCGGAGGAGGACCTCGCCGAGGCCGACACCCAGCTTGACAGCGCGGAGGCGCAGGCGACTGACCTCGGCGTCGCCCGGGCCCAATACGAGCACGCCATAGCCGTCCTGATCGGCGTTCCCCCCTCGAGGTTCTCCCTCGCGGTAGGCAAGTTCAACGCCGCGCTGCCGGTGATCCCGGTGAGCGTGCCCTCGGACCTCCTTGAGCGCAGGCCGGACATCGCGACCGCGGAGAGGCAGGTGGCTGCCGCCAACGCCGGCATCGGCATCGCCCGGGCGGCCTATTTTCCGAACCTCACCATCAACGGGCTCGCCGGCTTCGAGTCGACCAGCCTGGGCTCGCTGCTCGACTGGCCGAACCGGATGTGGTCCATTGGGCCGACGCTGGTGCAGCCGCTCTTCGACGGCGGATTGCGGCGCGCCGAGAACGCGCAGGCGCGCGCCCAGTATGACGCTACGGTGGCCAACTACCGCCAGACCGTGCTGGCCGCGTTCCAGTCGGTCGAGGACAACCTCGTGACCCTTCGGGTGCTCTCGAAGGAGGTGGACCAGCAGCACAGGGCCGCCGTGGCCGGCCTGAACACGGTGAAATTATCGGTGATCCGCTACCAGAACGGCGTGGACAGCTACGTCAACGTCATCACGGCACAGAACACGTTTCTGACGAATCGCCTGGCCGAGCTTCAGGTGCAGCTGCGCCAGGTGGCGGCGACCATCGCCCTCGTGAACAATCTCGGGGGAGGCTGGGACAGGTCCCAGCTCAGCGACACGGAGAAGAGGGCCCTCCGTCCTCCGGACGCCGGCAAGAATGCGGAAGTGCCGGCCGAGAACGCGGGGCCGGGAGTCCCCAATCCGCCGCCGCTGCCCGGGACCATTAAGCGGCCGGAGGACATCCTGAAGCAGAACGAGGAGGATATGTCGACCGGTCCGGCCCCTGGCGCGCCGACACAATGAGGCGGGCGGTGGCCGGCTGCTTCCCGGCCCCGGGGGGAGATCGCCTGGGCGACACAATATCGGGCGCCGCGGCGTGTCCTTTGCCGAATTCCGCGGTCTATGGCCTAATCCCCATGAATGACGCAAAAAATCCGCATCGCGAAAAGGCCGCGCAGAAGGGAGCGTTCGCGCTTCTCGGAACCTTCGCGGCCTGCCTTGTCTTCGCCATCATCGTCATCGTTCTCGGCGTCAAGATCCACCGCCGGGACTCCCAACTCGCCGACACCCAAAAGCAGCTGGCCCAGGCCAAGGCCGACGGCGCCGGCGCGCAGCAGGAGCTTGACAAGGCCCACACGGCCGCCGCGGAACTGAAGACCCAGCTGGACAAGGCCAACTCCAAGGCCTCGGACCTCCAGTCCCAGGCGGACGCGGCCAAGTCGGCCCAAGCCGACCTTCAGACCCAGCTGGATCGGGGAAAAGCCATGACGGCGGACGTGCAGGCGCAACTGGATAAGTCAAAGGCCCAGTCCGCCGACCTCCAGAACCAGCTCACCCAGGCCACCAACGGGTCGACCCAGCTGCTCACGCAGCTGGACCAGGCCAAGATCCAGTCGATGGACATGCAGTCGCGGCTGCAGAAGGCCGAAGCCGACATCGCCCAGCTCCAGCCTATGCTGCTCAAGACCCGGCACATGCCTGTCACGACCTCGTTCGAGAAGGGGCATTGGGGGCACGGCATCATTCTGCATGTCAACAACCTCAACCAGCAGCCGCTGAGCGTGAACCTCACCGTCAGCAGCCAGGGAAAGAGCCGCTCGCAGTCCAACGTGATCGGGGCCGCCGCAACGCTGAATGTCGACAATCTGGCCGCGGGCGACACTGTGGTCATCGCCAGCGACGGATACGACCCGGTGAACCTGTCCGCGCAGTGACGGGCGATCCGCCCGCGCTACTTCGGTTGGGACGGCACGAATTCGGTCTCGACGGCTTTGGCGAGAAGGTCCGGCGGAAGCAGTCCTTGGCTGATGATGAAGTTGTTGAAGGCATACCTGTCGAACCTTGCACCGAGCGCGGTCTCCGATTCGGCGCGCAGCTCCATGATCCTCGAGAACCCGTAGAAGTAGGCCGTCGCCTGCCCCGGGTTCCTGAACGTGAAGCGGTCTAGCTCCTCACCCGCGAACGCCTCCGAGAGCACCACGTCCTTCGTGAGTATGCCGTGCGCCCGGTCGCGCGAGATGAGCCCGAGGTTCAGCATGGGATCGAGGATGGCGCGCGCCGCCCTGAGCAGGCGCAGCTGCAGCGCAATCATTTGGCCTCCCAGCGGCTCGAAGGGTTTCATCTCGGCCTCCGCATAGAGGGCCCATCCCTCCACGTTCACGCTGTTGAACGCGAAAATGCTCCGGGCCTGGGAGACGCCCCTCTCGACCATCGCGGTGAACTGCAGGTCGTGCCCGGGGCGGCCCTCGTGCGCGGACAGCGTCCAGGCGGCGGACTTGAACGTGAAGTCGTCGTATAGCGTGCTCGCATCCCCGCCGGTCTGGGGGTTGCCCAGGGGCAGGACGAACTGTCCGCGCTCGCCGGTGTTGTGCATCAGCGGGGGCTGCAGGTAGTGGGGGGCCGGCTGCGCCGCGGTCTCGGCGGCGGAGGCGAGCCGCATCTCGAGCGCCCGCTCCGGAAGGGCGATGATCCTTTCCCTCCGGATCGCCTCCTCGATTTTGCCGATGACCTCATGGTAGTACGGCTCGATCTCGGCCGTGGACATCTGGTCCTTCTTGAGCTCGCGGATGACGGACCTGTAGTCCGACTCGGCGAACCCGTGCTCCCTCGCGACGAGCGGAGCGATCGCCGCGAGCTCGTTCTGGACCTCGGCGTACTCAAGTTCGGCCTTGCGGATCAGCTCCTGGGGCGAGATGCCGAGGCCGATCTGCCTGAGATTGTGCTCATAGAGCTCGGGAGGCTGGCGAAAATCATCCCGGGCGCGCGGGAGGACGGTCTTTCTCACCCAGGCGTCGTATTCACTCATCTGGGACCCGAAGGCGTCGAGGGCCGGGCCGGCGCCGTCGATCTTGTACTTGGCGAAAAGCTTACGGACGCCGTCGACATAGCTGGCCGTGTTCCCGAGGTGACTTTCCACCTCCCCCCGGAAGGGCCCCAGCCGGCTCTGATCCTTCAGGGACTCCTCGAAGAGCATTTCCGAAAGCCGGGCGGCCGAAGTGGTGCCGGGCTCAATGCCCGTGTATTTCTTGAGGCGTGCAAGAGCCGCCACGCGGCGCTCCGGCGCGATGTGATCCTGCAGGAGTTGAAATTCGCCATTGAAAACCAGGAGTCCGACATCGACGTAATTCAGGAGGAGGCGCTTCTTGAGGGCGTCTCCCTCGAGACTCAGGTCACAGGCGTGGATCATGATCTCGAGATCCTGATGCACCTGGGGATCCGATTCATTGGCCAAGGCGGCCTCCAGGGTATTCCGCGCGCCGCCGAGCGCGGCTTTCGAGCGTTCTACAACGCCGATTCGCAGGTCTGAAACGTCCGTGTCGTAGGCTTGCAGGCCATACGCGGCCACCTCTTCCGGACGCACCGTACCGATCGCCTTGAGCAGGATGGCGGCATTGTCGTTGCTCCGGTCCACCCATGACGGGGCGGCCGCGCACGTCGGCGCCATGGCCGCCAATGCCGCGACGAGGGAGAGGAGTCCGGCGCCGAGTCCAATGTTCATCGATTTCATCGGGGAGGGGTTCAGGATTTCGGTCTACGCGTGAGCGTCATTACAGCCGAATCCGCCCGCCCCGGGCGACCCCAAATATCGGCGCATGGCGCCGCTATTCTCTTTGGATTCCGCCGGGTATTCAGAACCGAAATCCGCGGTCGCTCGTCAAGCCGGGCTGGCATGCCATTCGACCTCAACTGACGGCCGGCGCCCATTCCTCACCATGCGGGCCGGAAAATCGCCCATCGGCGCCTTGATCCGTCCGTCCGCCCGGCTCCCTGGCGCGGATTGGCCCTGTCTTTTCTGCATAGGCATTCTGTCCGCGGGTGCTTTCGCTGTCTATAGCGGGACATTTTCTGTTCCGCTGCTTTATGATGATTCTGGGTCGATCGCGGCCAATCCATCCATTCGCCGGATATGGTCCGGCTGGTCGGCACTTAGGCCGCCCAACGACGCGGGGGTGGGTGGGCGGCCGCTCCTCAATCTGTCTTTTGCGCTGAACTACGCCTTGGGCGGCGATGCGGTCCTCGGCTACCATGTCGCAAACCTGGTCATTCACGTGCTCGCCAGCTGGACCTTGTTTGGGGTGGTGAGAAACACCCTTTGCCGTCCCGGCTTGGCCGACCGCTTCGGCAGGTCGGCCACTGCATTGGCTCTTGCGGTGAGCGCCGTCTGGGCCTGGCACCCGCTGCAGACGATTTCGGTGACCTACATCTCCCAGCGGGCCGAGTCGCTTATGGGACTGTTCTACCTGCTGACCGTCTATTGCTTTGCCCGGCGCGCTGACAGGGAGGGTAAGGCTTCCCGGCGACTGTGGTTCTCGCTGTCAGTCCTTTCATGCCTGGCTGGCGCCGCGACGAAGGAGGTGATGGCCACCGCCCCGCTCATGGTTCTTCTCTATGATCGCACATTTGTTTCCGGGAGCTTTTCTGCCGCCTGGCGCCGAAACTGGCGGCTGTACACGGTCTTGGCCGCCGCCTTGTTTCCGATCGGCCACCGAGTGCTTATCCTTCACCGCGGAGGTGTCGTCTCCGGAGTCGGATTTGGCGGGGGAATCGCCTGGTGGGACTATGCGCTCACCGAATGCCGGGTTGTTCTCAGGTACATTCTTCTCTCCTTCTGGCCGCAGCCGCTGGTCTTCGATTACGGACGGAGCCTACCCTGCCACCTGCCGGAGATCTGGCCCTATGCCCTGGTCCTGGCGTCTCTGCTGGCGGCCTCGGCCGTCGCCCTGAGGCGGTCGCCCGCGGTGGGATTCCTGGCCTGCTGGTTTTTCCTGATTCTGGCCCCGACTTCGAGCGTCATCCCGGTTGTCGGGCAGTCGATGGCGGAAAACCGCATGTATCTTCCGTTGGCGGCGATCGTTGCGGCTGCGGTGCTCGGAGCGTTCGCATGGGTGGGCCGCATGGTGTTGCCCCTTTGCGCCGTCGCGGCGGTGGGCCTCGGATTTGCCTCGTCTCAGCGCAATCGTTCCTATCAGAGCGAGCTGGCTATCTGGAGCGACACGGTTGCCAAGGCGCCGGCGAACGCCCGCGCGCACGGCAATCTCGGCAGGGTCCTTGCAGGAATGCCCGACCGCCGGGACGACGCCATTGCCCAGTATGAGGAGGCGGTTCGCCTGGATCCTGCCGCCGCCGAAGTGCACGTAAATCTCGGCAACCTTTGGTTCAGGGCGCCCCGGCATCTTGACGACGCGATTGCCCAATATGGTGAGGCTCTGAGGCTGAGGCCCTACGATGCCGACGCGCATTACGACCTGGCCTGCGGCCTTGCGAGGAAGCCCGGACGGCTTGATGCCGCGGTCGCCGAGTATAAGGAGGCCTTGCGTCTGAAGCCCGAATTTGCCGCCGCGCACCTGAACCTGGGCAACGCGTTGCTGAGGATTCCCGGGCGGTCCGGTGAAGCGATCGCGCACTATGAGGAGGCGCTGCGCCAGAGGCCCGACTGGGCCGAGTCTCATTTTGCCCTGGGGATGGCCCTTCTCAGCGTGCCCGGCCGAAGCGACGAGGCGCGGGGCCATCTTCGGGCGGTCATGCGGATTCAGCCCGGCAACGACGAGGTGCGGGAAATACTGGGCAATTCTCGCCCACATCCGTGAACGAGGGTTTCCGCAGCGTCACTTCCAGAAACGGCGCACGGCGAATACCCTGTGTCTCGGCCCCTTCGAACTCGGACCCAGGCGCAGGGGCGGGACGGGTTTGCGGGTATTCAGGCTGAGGAAGGGCAACCGGAGTTCCCATCAGCGGTCTACCGACGCCCCTGCATCCATTTACGTTTTTTCACACTCGCATGGCGGCAGATCAAAGGTCTCTCCGTATTCGGTGGGGATCGCGGCCGTTCGGGAACAAAGCGCTCCGCAAGGCCACAGTAAACGGAGCTCGAGACTTTCAAGCCCTGTTTTGATTCAAAGGAGCCCAAATGAAACAGAAACAAACGATGGGAAACGTCGCTATTCTAGTCACGGATGGCTTTGAACAGGTTGAACTGACGCGGCCGCGCGCTGCCCTGAAGAAGAGCGGGTACAAGACCTTTATCGTATCCCCCAACACGAAGACCGTAAGGGGAGTGATTCACGCCGAGGCGGGTCGCGTGCTGCGCGTCAACGTGCCGCTCGCGCGCGCGAGGGCTTACGACTACGACGCCCTGCTCCTGCCCGGCGGCGTCATGAATCCGGACGCGCTCCGCCTCGAACCCAGGGCCGTTCATTTTGTGCAGGGATTCTTCAAGGCCCGAAAGCCAGTGGCCGCAATCTGTCACGGCCCAATCATGCTGATCGAGGCCGGGGTCGCAAAGGGAAGGCGCATGACGTCGTATCCATCGATAAAGACCGATCTCGCCAACGCGGGAGCCCGCTGGGCGAACAAGAAGGTCGTCGTTGATGGGCGCCTCGTGACTAGCCGAAAGCCCGCGGACATCCCGGCCTTCAACCTCCAGATGCTGAAGGCGTTCGGTTCCGGGAAAAGTCGCCGGGATTGATCCATGCGCGCGATTTGGAAAGGCTCGATCAGCTTCGGGTTAGTCAATATCCCAGTGGCCCTGCAGAATGCGAGCCGCGCAGAGGAGCTGAAATTCAGGCTCCTGCGGAGCAGCGACCTGAGCCCGGTGAACTACAAGCGCGTGGCCCAGGTCGACGGCAAGGAAGTTCCGTGGAACGAGATCGTGAAGGGATACGAATACGAGAAGGACAAGTACGTTGTCCTCAGGGACGACGACTTCAGGCGCGTGGACCTGGAGGCGACCGACACGATCGACATCGTGGATTTCGTGGAGGTCGCGCAGATCAACCCGATGTATTTTTACAAGCCCTACTACCTGGAGCCTCTCAAGGGCGGGGCGGGCGCCTACCGGCTCCTGCGGGACGTGCTCGCCGACACCAAGAAGGTCGGTATCTCCAAGGTGATCGTGAAGAAACGCCAGCATCTGGCCGCGGTCAAGGCGAACGGCGGCCTCCTCGTCCTCGAACTCATGCGGTTTTCCGATGAACTCGTTGCGGCGCCCTCGATAGCAATTCCCTCGGAAAAGAGTCCCGGCAGGAGGGAGCTTGCCATGGCCCGGTCGCTTGTGAGCCAAATGACCTCGGACTGGGATGCGGAGCGCTATACAGATGAGTACCGCTCCGCGCTGAAGAAGCTCATCGACAAGAAGGTGGCGAGCGGCGGCAAGGAGCTGCCGAAAGAGGGCCATGCCGCGAAGCGCGCGACCAATGTCATTGATCTTGCCTCGGTCCTTCGCCAGAGCCTCGCGGACGCTGCCAAGCCGAGGAAGCAGGCGACAACCCGCAAGGCGAAGTCCCGCGCGAAGGCGGCGTAGGTCCCTGAAAGCTTTCCCGTCCGGACATGGCAAGTCGCGCGAAGGCGAATCCCAGGGTCGAGTTCACCCACACGGAGAAAGTGTTCTTCCCCGATGGGGGGTTCACGAAAGGCCAGCTGATCCGCTACTACGTCGATGCCGCGGACTTCATCCTTCCGCACCTGAGGGACCGTCCCGTGACGTTAATTCGGTTTCCCGACGGCGTCGCGGGCGGGAAGTTCTACGAGAAAAACGCGCCGAAGTTCGCGCCGGAGTGGATCGAGACGTTTCGGGTTCCGCGCAGGCGCGAGGAGGGCGACATCCGATATATCCTTGTCAACGATCTAGATACCCTGGCCTGGTGCGCGAACATTGCTGCCATCGAGTTCCATCCCTTCCTCCACCGGGTCCCGAAGCTCGACCAGCCCACTTCGGTGGTCTTCGACCTGGATCCGGGTGAAGGGGCGGATCTGGCGGCATGTGCGCGGGTTGCCTTACTAGTGAAGGATGTCATGGATCCGCTCGGCCTGAGGGCATTTCCGAAGGTCAGCGGCTCGAAGGGCCTCCAGGTATATGTGCCGCTGAATTCCAAGGCCACCTACGAGGCGACCGGGGCGTTTGCCAAGGCGGTCGCGGAATTTCTTGAGCAGGAGCACCCCGAACTGGTGGTGAGCCGAATGCCCAAGGTTAGGAGGCGCGGGCGCGTGCTCATCGACTGGAGCCAGAATTCGCCCTCGAAGACGACCGTCTCTGTCTATTCGGTTCGCGGAAAACACGGGAAGCCCTTTGTCTCGATGCCGGTGGGATGGGATGAGCTGGAGGGCAGGGGGGCGAACCGGCTATTCTTCAGTCCGGAACAGGCCGTCAAGCGGATGCGCAAGCTCGGCGACCTTTTTGCTCCAGTCCTGGCGGTGAAGCAGACGCTCCCCAAAGGGTTTCTTGCAACAGCCGCGCAAGCGGAGCCTGCGCTCCAGCGCTACCGGGAGAAACGTGATTTCACGAGGACGGCCGAGCCGCCTCCGGTACGAGTTCGCCGCGCTGCCTTTGAGGCCAGCGGGAGGTTTGTGATCCAGAAGCACGATGCGTCCCACCTCCACTACGATTTTCGGCTGGAAATGGGGGGCACCCTGAAATCCTGGGCCGTTCCCAAGGGTCTGCCGACCGAGCTGGGGGTGAAGCGCTCGGCCTTTGCGGTCGAGGATCACCCGCTCGACTACATCACGTTCGAGGGCACGATCCCGAAGGGCCAATATGGGGGAGGCACCGTCATGGTATGGGACATCGGGACCTATGACCTGATTGGGGGCGGTTACTCAGAGGGTAACCTGAAGCTGATGCTTCGCGGGAAAAAGCTGCGGGGAGAATGGCATATGTTCAAGATCCGCTCTGAACACGGCAAGGACGTGTGGCTGGTTGCCAAGTCGAATGTTGCTGGAAAGACGATAAGCAACCGGCAGGAGGATAGCTCAGTCCTGACACGCCGCTCCATGGCCCGAATTGCGAAGGACAACGACGCCCAGTGGCAAAGTGCGGCGCGCTGACGGATCGCCGTCAGCTGGAAGCCTTTCTTGCCGTGGATGCGCCCCTGGCGCGCCCGGCCTCGCTGCGCACGCTTTGCTGGGCCTTGTCCTCGCGCATGCCCAAGAAAACGGGCTGCCGCAGCAGGCCGTCGTTCGTCCACTCCGCGAACTTGATTTGCGCCACGAGCGACGGTGCCAGCCACGTCACCTTCCGCATTTCCGACGCCGTCATCCCGGCTCCGTGACGAGGCCCCTTCGCCATGGGCAGATTGTCAAAGGGGCACTTCCCCGACCGCGACCGCGTGAACCGCTCGTGAAGAGATGCCAGCTGTCTGCGGTTGAAGCCAGTGCCCACCTTGCCCGCGTAGAGGAGCTTCTTGCCCTTGTGGTAGCCGACGAGGATGGCGCCAAAATGCTCCCGGCTTCGCTGCGGCGGGGTGAACCCGCCGACGACGAATTCCTGCTCGGCGACAACCTTGCACTTCAACCATGCGCCGCTTCTCCGGCCCGCCTCATAGGGCGAGTCCAGCTTCTTCACCACGATCCCCTCCAAACCCTTCTTTCTAGCCACCGAGAAAAGCTCCGTCGGCTCGACATCGAACGCGGGCGACGGCTGCACCAGTCGCAGCGATTTCCCCACGAGCGACTCAAGGATCTTCCGCCTGTCGCGAAGGGGAAGATCGACCAGTGACTCACCCTCAAGGTGCATCACATCAAAGGCGTAGTACACGACGGCTGCAGAGAAACCTTTTTCGCCGCGATTCTGCAGCAGCTGAAAACGCGACCGGCCTTTCTGGTCCAACGCGACGACTTCGCCGTCGAGGACGGCGTTACGGCATCGGAGCCGCTTCAACTCGTCCACGACCTCGGGAAAATCGGCGGCAAGCGAGACCCGGTTGCGGGACCAGAGCTCGGCTGCGCCGCCGTTGAGGACGGCAACCGCACGGAATCCGTCGAACTTGATCTCACACTGCCAATTTCCCTCGGGCACGGTGTCACTGCCAAGGGCCTTCATCGGCGCGATGAACCGCGCCGGGGCCGCACTTCGCGAGGAGTTCCGGGCCATGGGAAACGAGCCCGGCCTCTCTTTCAGTGGCCTGGCGCTCGAGCCGCCCCGATGTCCTGGTAGGAACGGCGGATGACCTCGAGCTGCTTGCGGTACCTTTCGGCGTCGCCGTACTCGATGAACTTCTTGTACCTGCTGTGCTCGCACTTGACGCATCCCGCATGCTTTATCGGGCACCAGTGCTGCTCGGTCCTGGCGGCGATCTCCGTGAAATAGCCCAGGATGCCGTTCACGTATGCGCAGTACTCGCAGTTCACCTTCTCGAAGAAATTGAGGTACGAGAGGTAATGGCGGTCAAATGCGAGGTAGTCGCTCCGGCGCACCTTCGGTATGCCGTAGATCGGAAAGCAGACGGCCTGGTAGAAGGTTCCCACCAGATCCGCGAGAGCGATGGGGATCGCGCAGAGCCAGATGACGGGCGACGTGGCGAGGACGAGGAAACGGGAATGCAGGATGTATCCCGGGATGCCAAGGCGGAGCTTGCCGTGCCGGGCCTTCGCGTCGTCGGTGAACCGCACGGTTTTCGCGTGAACGCTATAGCAGAATTCAGCCTCCTTCTTGCGCGCTTCACCTGCCATCTCCTTTTCGAGGTGCCGGACTTCATCGAGCAGGACATCAAGGCTTTGGTTCATCGAATTTGGCGTGGAATCAGGATGGGGCGGGAATCGGATGCCGCCGGACATAGTACAGCCGCAAGGATTTTTGTTCTCGTGGATGCGGGTTTTTTGGGCGCTTCCCCCGGAAAATGGCGTTGGTATTGTCCTAAGGAGGTGCCTTGCTCGCAGGGTGATCTTGGCTGTCGGATGTGCGCTTTGGTGCGGATGGGGCTTCGCGGGCTGCGGTCTTATCCCGGCCTGGCGCCAGGGTTGGCGCGGGCTGGAGCTCCTGATCACTTCTGTCCTGGCTTCGCTCGCGATACTGTTTTCATCGGCTCTTCTTCTGCAGCTCGCCGCCGTGCCGTTGACACGCGCTGCATGGCTGGGCGCAATGATGGGCCTCACGCTCGCCGTCTGTTTATTGCCGAAAAGGTCACCCGTTGCCGCCGAGCCGTCCGCGCCCGACGAGCCGCAGGGCCGCTGGGTGACCTTCATTTTGGCTGCCGCCGCCGGGCTCGCCATCGGAGTGATCGCCTACCGGGCGATAGTGCAGCCGCTGACGGGCCCCGACACGATTTTCCGATGGAACTTCCTCGCGCGGCAGATCCTGAACGCACGAGGCATGGGTTTCTATCCCCCGGTGAGCGATGCGGACTTTGGGCGCTACATGTGGCCCGACGGCATTCCCCCCTTGCTGCCGCTGCTTTACGTCTGGAGCTACCTGGGGGCCGGCTCGGCAGACGCGCGCGAGACTGCCATTGTCGTGGTCACAATCGCGGCGCTGGCGTTCGTTCTCGTCGCAATGCTTGCCGCGCGCTTCGGGGGACGGGGAACGGGAGTGTGGGCCGTCGCCGCCCTCTCCGGTTCGGCGCTCTTCACCTGGTCAATTTCAATGGGGCAGGAGACAGGCCTGACGACGCTGGGCACGCTTGCGCTCGCCTGGGCGCTCGGAAGCGAAACGTCAGCGCCGGATTGGCGCCTGGCCGGATTGGCGGCCGGGGTTACGGCCCTCAGCCGAGACTACGGTTTGGCGGTCGTCCTCGTAGGCGCCGGTTTCCTGGCTTGGCGCCGTCGGCCATGGAGCGAACTCGCGGGATTTGCCGCCATGGCGGCGGCCATTTCTGCGCCTTGGTACGTGCGGAACTGGGTGCGCACGGGTAACCCGCTCTACAACCTGAGCCTGCTCGGCCTGTTTCCGGTGAACGAGACGCATGCGGGGATGTTGCGCTACTATGTTCGGCTCTATGGCTTTGGCGGCCACATGGCCGAACGGCTGCACGAACTCGCGCCCCTTCTATGGCCTTTGGGCTGCGGTGTCCTTCTGGCATCGCTTGCCGCCGTCCGCATTCGCGGCGCGTGGCCGGTGAGCCTGCGCTGCCTTTCAGCGCTATGGCTGGCCCTATGGGTGTGGTCCGTCGGATACACTGCGGGTGGTCTTGGCTATTCTCTCCGTGTGCTCGACCCGCTCCTGGCCCTGCTCGCGGTTGCAGGAGGCATCGCTTTGTCGAAGGCGCCGCGTGCGTGGCGCGGCGCCCTCGCATGCGGTCTGTTGGTCGTTTCCGCGGAGGCGTCCGCGCGGGCGCTCGTCATGATGAGGGTGCCCCTGAGCCTCCCTGTGGCCTCCTGGACCAAGGTCGGCGATTCATATTCAGTGAAGGCCGGCGACGCGTCCCACGACCGCGCCGCCGCCATTGTCGGGAAGCACGCGGTGTTCGTGGACGACGCCTACGCCTTTGCTTTTCTCGCCGCCAGGGGGGTGACCGTCGTCCCCCCGTGGGCTCCCGAGCTGCAATTCCTGCGAGCGCCGGACATAGATATGGCTGGGGCGGTGCGCCGACTCCAGGCGCTGGGAATTGATTACATGTGGCTCTCAGTCTCCTGGGAGACGCGCGCCTACTTCGGTGGCTTCAGGTTCTTTGACAAGCTTGATCCCTGGGTGCGTCCCGTGCTCGCCGGAGACGACTGGGTGCTTCTTGCCCTGGTGCGCCCTCCAGGCGATGCCTTGGTTGTCGTCCGCCAGCCCATTGAATGATCTGGCATATTTAATGCGGTGATTTGCCCATGACGCTTTCGACGCTCCCCAAGTCATGTCTCGCTCCGCTTCTGTTTCTCGCTTCAACCGCCTTTGCCGGATTTCCGGCGGCCTCCCATGACGACCCCGCATGCACGGCCGAGGATCGGATCTACATGGCCAGGGCTTACGAGCTTGCACGGTACGCCGTCACGCACGGGGGAGGACCCTTTGGTGCGCTGCTCGTGAAGGACGGCAAGATCTTGGCCGAGTATTCCAACTGTGTTCATTCAACAGGCGATGTCACAAAGCACGCCGAAACGGGGCTTATTTCGACGTTCAGCCCAAAGATCGACCGGGAGACGTTTTCGAAGTCAACCCTCTATACCAGCACCGAGCCCTGCACGATGTGCTGCGGCGCCATCTGCTTCGCGGGGATAGGGCGCGTTGTCTATGGAACTTCCGAGGCGCCCTTCGAACAAGTGATGGGCCTTCCGCCCGATCCGAATCCCCTCACGAGCCACGAGATCCTCGGCCGCATTTCTCCAACGGTGAAGGTCTTGGGGCCCCTCATGGAGGCCGAGGGCCTGTCCATCCACGAGAGCTACTGGCCTGTGCACCCGGAGGATGTCGGAAAGTCCTGACTCGCCCCGGGAAAATGTCAGAGGGACGAGCCGCCGCTCGCCTCAATCCGCTGCGCCGTGATCCACCGGCTGTCGGGGCCTGCAAGGAATGCAATCGCATCCGCGATCTCCTCCGGCATTGCGATCTTCTTCAACGCCTGACGCGAAAGAAGCATCGTGCGACCTGCGTCGGAGCGGAGCCAGCTCGCGTTCATGTCCGTGTCGACGGCGCCCGGCGCGATGGCGTTCACCGTGATCCCCCGGGCGCCAAGCTCCTGGGCAAGAACGCGGGTCATGACGTCAATCGCGCCCTTTGTGGCCGAGTATGCGGTGAACATCGGGTTCGCGAAGCGGCTGAGTCCGGAGCTCAAGGTGACAATGCGGCCATTGTCGCGCATCCGCGGTAGCGCGCCTTGGATAAGGAAAAAGACGCCCTTCACATTGGTGTCGAAGAGCGCGTCGAAGTCCGCCTCCGTTGTCTCGGCGAAGGGCTTGGAGATCAAGACGCCCGCGTTTGCAACAAGGACGTCGATTGAAGATGGAAGGCCGCTGCTTTTCAGCGCTGCGTCGACCCCTTCGAAAAACGAACGAATCCCGCTCGGGTTGCTCACGTCACCCTGCACGAGCGCCCCGTTTCCGCCCGTCCGCTTGATGTCGTTGAGGACGGCTTCGCCGTCCTTCTGGGACTTGACGTAATTCACGATCACGAAGAATCCGTCCTTTGCCAGGCGCCTGGCGGTTGCTGCACCCAGGCCGCGGCTGGAACCCGTGATGACTGCTACTCTTGTGTCCTTGCTGTTCGAATTGGGCATGGCGGATGATATTCGGGGCCCTCGGGGGGCGCAAGTGCCCGGGAGCCATAGTTACTCGGCCAATGGGTTGTGGAGACGCATCGCGGCAGGCTATTGAAGAACTCGGCTTTTCTCACTCCAAGGCCAAGCTGTGCCTGCGGGCGGCATTTTCTGACAGAAAATCCCTTCGCCGAGGGCCGCCGTTGACGCTTTCCGGGCCTATTGATGCCCCGTTTCCTGCATCCGGCGACTCCGGGAGCTTCTTAGGAAATTTCTCGAATTCATGAATCGAAAGGCGCAGATTTCTTATCCAATGTTTTGCAGCGTTTTAACCATGATTTCGGGGGCCTCTCGGGGTGCCCTCGGCCCTTCGAGAGTGGGCGCGCGACCGGATTTCGTCGAAGGCAACACCGGCGGAGTCATGGGTGCGGAGACGTGACACGCGCTGCGCAACGTTGCCCGTGGCCGAAAAGGCCCCTCGACATCGCCTATCACGATGTCGAGTGGGGAGTGCCGGTGCGCGACGACCGGGCGCTCTTTGAATTGCTGATCCTTGAGGGTGCCCAGGCCGGGTTGAGCTGGTCCATGGTGCTTGCGAAGCGGGAAAACTACCGCCGCGCCTTCGACAGGTTTGAACCCCAAAAGGTCGCTGCCTACGGGGGCCGCGACGTCCGCAGACTCCTAGCCGACGCGGGCATCGTGCGCAATCGGCTGAAGATCGGCGCAGCCATCTCCAATGCCCGCGCCTTCCTCATATTGCAGCGCGATTCCGGAAGTTTCGGGCGCCATCTGTGGTCATTTGTCGGCGGACGCCAGCGGATCAATCGCCGCCGCTCGATGCGGGACGTGCCCGCCCGAACAGCCGAGTCGGACGCCATGAGCCGTGATCTGAAGTCCCGCGGCTTCAAGTTCGTGGGTTCCTCGATTTGCTACGCTTTGATGCAGGCATCGGGAATGGTGAACGACCATCTCGTTTCGTGCCCGCGCCATAGCGCTTGCTCGATTGGTGAAGGCTGAACCGCGCCATTGGGACCGGGACGGCGCCTTCTTTGCCGGCGGCATGTGACGATTCAGAATTCTCTTCAAGCGGCTTCCGTCGCGTAAGGGAAGGAGCGTGTGAGGTGCGGCGGGTGGCGGGTGTGGGTTGAGCTTTGGCATCGAATCTCTGCGGGCCTCGACTTCCGTAAGCAAGCGGCTGCCAACGGAGTCCATTTCAGGTAGGAAAACACCCTATTGGGGGAGCGCTGATGTTTGTCTATTATCGGGCAAAGCCGACACAACCGCCGTACCCCCATAGATCGTCATCTCTCGCTCCATCGAATTCACCAACGCTCCATCGAGCACCCAAACCGAAGTGAGTGGGTCCATGGGTGATTCGCGGAGCAGAAAAGGACCCCGAATTCAGTCGAAAACGAGCATCAGCAATGAGGGAGAATTAGGAGCCTCGTCCCGCGTGCCCGCTATCGAAATCCGGCAGCGCGCGAGAGCCCTAAGGCCATGAACTTCGTCAGAAGGTTTTTTCTCTCCGAGGAATTCAGGCCGCATGGGTTCATCGCTGAGCGGAAAGTGCGGGCCGCATTTGGGCTAACCCTCACCTGCTTGGGCGCGATGGGCGTCATCTCCTATCTAAGCGTAGGCCGTCTGGACCGAGTCGAGGATTGGTCGCGGTACACCGCGGAGACGATTTCCTCGTTACGCCTTGTCCTCTTGCATGTCGCCGACGCTGAGACCTCCCAGCGCGGCTATGCCATTGTGGGTGATGAGAGCTATCTGGGGCCCTACCATGAGGCGCAAGGAAACCTCGCGGACGACTTCAAGGCTCTGCGAAAATTTACGACGTACAACGCCGAACAACAACGCCGGCTGGACGCGTTGGCGCCGCTCGTCGATAAGCGAATGTCCCGGCTGGCCAAAGAGATTGAAATCCGGAGAAGCCTGGGATTCGCAGCCGCGCAGGCGGCCGCCGCCGACGGAGTGGGGAGGCGCCTCCACGATCAAATCCGGGGACTGGTAGGCGAAATGGAAGCGGCCGAGCAAACCCTCTTGCAGGAGCGTGAATCCGAGGCGAAACGCATCGGCACGGCGGCCAGGTTGGTCATCATCGGTGGCAGTGTGCTGGCGCTCAGCGTTGTCGTCATTGCGCTCGTCGGCGACGAAAGGGATTTCGCCCGACGCCGCGCAATCGCAGCGCGCCTCGCGCTGGCAGGCAGGCTGGGGCGCCTGGGGGCTTGGGCTGTAGAACTGCCGGGACTAAAGCTGACATGGTCTGACGAGACCTGCGCCATCCATGAGCTTCCGCCGGGCACCATTCCAACGGTTGAGGAAGGCCTCAATTTCTACGCGCCGGAATTCCGCGAACTTATGAGAGGGGCTTTTGGAGCCTGCGTCCGAGTCGGAACGCCGTTCGATGTCGAGCCGCAGATCATCACCGCAAAGGGCCGGCGCACCTGGGTGCGCGCAATCGGGGTGGCCGAGCGGGATGCCAAAGGTAGCATACAGCGCATCCATGGGGCGTTGCAGGACATCTCGGAACGGAAGGAGGTTATGGAAGCACTGCAGCTGCAACAAGCCGAGCTTCGGGTGCTTTTCGATCTGATGCCGGCCCTGATTTGGTTCAAGGACACAAAGGATGTCATCTTGCGGGTCAATCAGCGGGCCGCGGACAACGCCGGGAAGTCCGTTGAGGAGATCGAGGGGCGGCCGTCGCGGGAAATCTATCCCAAGGCCTACGCCAAACTAAATTCCGAAGACTTGGAAGTGATGGGTTCGGGGAAACCCAAACTGGGAATCGTCGAGCGTATGCTCAGCAAGGACGCCAAGGAGATCTGGGTCCAGACCGACAAGGTACCAGTCTGCGACAATGAGGGGAATGTGGTCGGCATCGTTGTCATGGCAAGTGACATCACCGAACGCCGGCAGGCCACGGAGGCGCTTCGCGAGAGCGAGACGCGGTTTCGCGAGCTGGCCGAAAATATCGAGGAGGTTTTATGGATCGCCGATCCGGACGACAGCCGGAAACTCTACATCAGCCCGGCCTATGAAAAAATTTGGGGCCGCACTTGCCAGAGCGCCTACGAGAAGCCCCAGATGTGGCTTGAAACGATTCGGCCGGAGGATCGCGACCGTGTCGTCCGCGCCCTGCAGATCAAGCAGACGCTTGGCATTTACGACGAGGAATACCGGATAATCAGGCCGGATGAGACGGAGCGATGGATTCGCGACCGCGCCTTTCCGGTGCGCGATACGAACGGCGCGATCAAACATTGGGTTGGCGTGGCTGAGGACATTACTGCGTATCGCACCATGGAGGAGCAGTTGCGCCAGACGCAGAAGATGGAGGCCATTGGCACGCTTGCGGGCGGAATCGCCCACGACTTCAACAACATCCTCACCTCGATCAATGGCTATACCGAACTTTCCCTGATGACCCTAACGGGAAACGACCAAGTTCGCGAATACCTTGGCTCAGTCTTGCAGGCTGCGACCCGCGCCGCCGATCTTGTGCGGCAGATACTCACATTCAGCCGGCAGGAGCAGGTGGAGCGGCGGCTGATTCAACTGCGACCGATCGTGGCCGAAACCGTGAAGCTGCTACGCGCGAGCATACCCTCGACGATCGAATTCGACATCTCGCTCGCTTCGGACGCGCCCACGGTGCTCGCCGACCCGACCCAAATCCACCAAGTCCTGATGAACCTCGGCACGAATGCCTGGCATGCGATGAAAGACCACGCAGGCAAACTCAAAGTAAGCCTGGAAAGATGTTCGGTTGACGCGGCGCAAGCCGCCGCGCAATCGCGGCTGCGGCCGGGACTCTATGCGCGCGTGTCCGTCAGTGACACGGGGTGCGGCATGGACGAGGCGACGCAGCGGCGGATTTTTGAGCCATTCTTCACGACCAAGCCGCTCGGCGAGGGAACGGGTTTGGGCCTGGCTGTGGTCCTTGGCATCATAGATACCCACGATGGCGTGGTCACAGTCTACAGCCAGCCGGGCGAAGGAACAGTGTTCCATCTCTATTTTCCGGCTCACGCCGGCGAGGCGGCTGCGATCACAGCCGAGGGAGAACCGGTGCCAAGAGGCCGCGGTGAACGGGTATTGTTCGTCGACGACGAAGAGTTGCTCGCGCGGCTGGGCCAGAAAACACTGACGGCCCTCGGCTACGAAGTTGAGGCTGCGACGCTGCCGGAGGAAGCACTCGCCATGGTGCGCGCAGATCCGCAGCGTTTTGCGCTCGTGTTGACCGATCAGACTATGCCTGAGATGACCGGGTTGTACCTTGCGGCGCAGCTCCGGCAAATTCGTCCCGGATTGCCCGTCATCCTGATGACCGGCTACAGCCTGATGCTCAGAGCGGAACGTCTCGAAGCGGCGGGTGTCTGCGGGCTCCTGCTCAAGCCCACCAGCGTCCGCTCGTTGGGTGTCGCGGTGCACGCAGCCCTTGCGTCTCCATCGACGCGCTAGTCGTGGCGCTACTACATCGTGTGGACAATCATGCTTTCCCAACTGGTCAAGGGGGACGCCCGGCCAAGGGACCGACCTTTGGAACCGGTCGAAATGGCAGCAGGCGCAAAACGACGTCTTGCCATGCCGCGTGGCCATTGGATATGCCAGCCGTGAACCGCGCCGATCGCGGCGAGCAAGCCACCCCTATGAATCGTAAACCGTGCCTCCTGCTGTCTGCCCTGCTGCTCCTTCCCCTTTCCGCATTTGCCGACACTGTCGACCTCGGCACACACGGCACCCTTACAATCGCCGTTCCCAAGGACTGGAAGCTCACGTCCACCAAACAGGAAACAGGCGTCGACCTTTTGGTCGCCGCACCCGGGGGTGCGAACGCACAGCTCCTTTTCAGTGTGATTTATGTGCCGCACGGGGCGACAGCCGTGAAGGCCGACGTGGACGGTAAGGTCGTGGCCGAGGCTGGCGGGTTCCTAAGCATGTCGGTTGAAAAAAAGACGGTGCTGAGGAAATATTCCCTGGCTGGCGATGCGTACGGTGCCTACTGCGTCTTTACGGATGCTTCGCTTGTGGGAAAGCCGCCCGAAAAGGACAACTTCAAAGTGGTCACCGTGGGCATCATTTGGTTCAACGATGCCGTTGGGGTTTCAGTGAGCCAGGTTTGCGACGACGAAAACGGCCCGGAGTTTGCGACCATGCTTGCAATGACGAACAGCGCCGTCCTGACGAGCAGGTGAATTCGAGCCTGCGCCGCGAATTGGGAAGGGGTCCTTCGGAGTGTGGCGGACTTGCGGAAGAGTCAGTCGGCCCTCTGCGGACAGAGTGGACCTTGCCATCGGGCGTGAAAGCCCATCCCCGGGGACGATCGCTTTCGAAATATGGCCTACAACTGCCTCGAAGCTGCCCGGCGTCCTAAGAAGAATGCCGTGCGGGAAACCGGTCTTGAGCTTGCACCCCATTCGCGATCCTCGAAGTCCCCGTTAGATTCGGCAGGGTCCGTGTCAAAACGGGGGTCGCTCTCCACGCGAATGAGGCCTGGATTCGACCCATTGGGTTCGAACCCCAGATGAAAGCCGGACGCGTCCTCGAATCCGAAGGGTGCGCGCTTTGCACAGAGAGCCAAAATCGAAAACGAGAGCGGAATGACGAATAGTGTGCCGAGGAGCAGGTGGGTAATCATGGAAGGGATGGTCGTTGCTGTTGAATCGTGGTTTGGCTTTGGTGGTCAGGCGCAATGTGGATCAAGTCGACGGTCAAAATATACGGCGGCCCGAGAATATTTGGAATAGACTGGAATACCCAATTGAAGCTGGGAAACACCCTAGTGTCCTTCCGGAGGCAATCGCCCAGGGTGTAATTCGACCGTGATCTGGGCCCGAATTATTTTCCGCTCAGAGGAGCAAAATCGACTCCCTCGGGCAAAGGAGAGTCTCGGACCGAGGAAAGGCCAGATGACTCCCCGTCAATTTATTGAATTCATGCCGAGCCAGGCGTGACAAAGGGCCGGTCGGCCCGGAATTGGATCAAGTTTTGGAATCCATTACCAACGACTTAGGCACCCCTTGCGGGCGCATCAAGTCGACCTTTTGACCTATTCCATGCATGATCAAAAAGGAATTCGCTTTCGATCTTGCAACTTCGAATATGGAGCTCCGTGAGATCCTGATACTTCTGCCAGCAGCAAGATGGTTTTGACAGGAAGCGGCTACATCCAGGATGAAGCGCGCGGAGAAAAATGAATTCTGGCTTACCCCAGGTGGCACCCGAGATGAGGGAATATTCCTACAATCCAACGTCATTTGACAGCCCGACCATCAAGGCAATCGCCCCGCCATTGGTGGCGACTTTGGGCATGTTGTTCATGATGTCACCCCTTGGATTCCTGCTGCAGGGGTTTCACGTCTGGATTCACGAGGTAGGGCATGCAAGCGTTGCCTGGTTTTCCGGCAGGCCCGCCCTACCGCTTCCGATCGGATGGACAAACGTTGAGTCCAACAAGTCGGCGGTCCTCTACCTCGTAATTCTGATCGCCCTTGGGACTCTGGCCGTATCCGGGTGGCGAGAGCGAAAGGCATGGCCAATGATCCTAGCGGCCGCCCTTATTGCCGCCCAAACCTTCATGACGTGGGGTCTCTCCGAGAACCGCGCGCACCTGTGGATGATCTTCGGGGGTGTTGGCGGCGAATTCTACCTATCGGCTGCGATGATTTGCCTCTTCTACTTCGAGTTTCCGGAGAAATTCAAGTGGGGATCCTGCCG